>JAEEGL010946766.1_pt1 | contig 11957 bp, 5 predicted proteins | sample 9134231 | NCBI WGS metagenome assembly JAEEGL01 (sample SAMN16246548, study PRJNA631951) | gut metagenome | biome: gut microbiome; feature: rumen; material: fiber-attached | host: Bos | place: Iran: Karaj | collected 2018-10 | reverse complement strand
ACATACAACAAAAATAGAGAAGATAATGAAAACAATGACATAATTTCTTTGTTTGAAGAGTTTTGGTCAAACTATCCCAAAAAGGATCAAAAGGACAAAGCCTATTCAGCATATAAAGCTTGCCTTGATAAAGGTGTGCCTGCCGAAGATTTACTTAAAGCCTGCAAAAACTATACTTTAGACTGTACTACCTGCAAGCGAGAAAAGAAGTATATCAAACTGGCATCAAATTTTCTGAATGATAATACCTACAAAGACTATCTGAATGACAAGTCTTATCCGTTAACAGAAAGTACAAAAGATTCAAAACCTTCTTTTTTCAAATTTCTACAGCGAAAATATAAATTTAACGAAAATGGAGAACCTGTTGAAGAAATCTCTTCAATTAACTGATACATCAATAGTATTAGGAGCATAATGTTGTCTTTAGAACAATAGAGTAAAGTTTTAGTTGGTTTGAAATTTAAATAAAAAAGAGAGTAACCCGTCAATCTTTGATACAATGTTTTCGACGAAAAAAACTAATCAAGGAGGATTACTCTCATGGACATTGTATCACTTTTAGACACTCTTTTAACATCTGTTTTTAAGGCCGAAAAGGATTTCTATGATAATCCTAAGGATTTCAGTAATCTTGAGACATCTGTGAAATCATCTACAGAAGCTTTTGCAGCCGGTTTTCTTGGCGCAATCCTGTCTGAAATGGATCAGGCAATTCGCAAGAGCGTTTGGCGGGAGCAGCGCTATGTTGTTCACAGAAACGATACCCGCACACTTATCAGTTCTGTGGGAGATATATCTTTTGAATGTACATACTTCAGATCCCGCACGGACAAAAGCAGGTTCACTCACCTTTTAGAGGATCTGATAGGTCTTGAAAGAAATGAGCGTTTTACGGAAGTCGCAGAAGCGACCATGCTCTGTGAAGCATTAAAAACCAGTTATTCAGAGGCTGCGAAGGTGCTTCCGTCAAAACAGGAAATATCCAAAACTACCGTGATGAACAAAGTTCATGCGATAGCCGAGGAAATACCTGACACTATATATGATGAACCCAAGTCTGTGCCATATCTCTACATCGAAGCCGATGAGGATCATGTAGCTGAACAGCACGGTCGTGCCAATGAGGATAACAATTCCAGCTTTGTTTCAAAGTTGGTTTATATCTACGAATACAAGCGCGATGACCCTGATGTAAACGGTCGAAAAGAGCTTGTAAACAAATACTATTTCAGCGGGCTGTATCCCGGAGAAGAGGGTAATCGCAGGTTATGGTCCAAGGTGGAGGCTTTTATCGACAACAACTATGATCAAATGGCACTCCGAACGATATTTGTCAGCGGGGATTGTGCTGCGTGGATCAAGTATGGCGCAAAGTATTTAGATAAAGCGGTCTTTTGCGCAGATAAATATCACCTGATGAAGTATGTTAATACTGCAGCTGCGCAAATGCTTGATGAAAAAGATAATGTCAAAAATGAGCTTTGGAAGTTGCTTAATTCCAGGAGCGACAATACCCGCAAAGAATTTGATATATATACAAGCGAGATGATGCGTTCAGCAAAGTCTCCGGAAAAGATCGAGGACCTGCGAAGGTATGTACTCGGAAACTGGAAGGCAGTACGGAGAACACTCCGAAGTAAACACACATATGGTTGCAGCGCTGAAAGTCATGTAAGCCACGTACTCTCGGACCGACTCAGTTCCCGGCCTATGGGATGGAGCCAGACCGGGGCGGATCGTATGAGCAAGCTGAGATGCTATGACAGAAATAATGGCAGAGCCCAAATCATACAGTTGGTCAAGTATAGTCGAAAGCAGAGAAAACTTGCTGCAACAGGAACTGATGGTCCATCAGAAAAGGATCTTATGCTGTATCAGATCGTTGCGGAACACTATGATCAGGCAAGCAGTTACATTGAACGTATTCAGGCCCATCTCAATCTTGGTTCGGCCAAAAAGGGATTTGCCATAGTAACGGGGTTGTATGGATTATAATCGTTTTGACAAGGTTAGCCTGGTACAGTAAAATGTTGGATACGATTGAAATCATTGTATTCTTAGTGCATCTCTATTCGTTTCCAACCAACGATAAATTTACGCTATCAAATATAGCAAAATGCCTTGACAGAGTTGGTCCTTTTGGATAGAATATCTTAGATATCGGGGTGTGGCTCAGTTTGGCTAGAGCGCTATCTTAGGGAGGTAGAGGCCGCAAGTTCGAATCTTGTCACTCCGATTAATACTTTAGGTCGCAAACCCGCATATTTGCTGGGTTTGCGATTTTTCTTTGGAGTAAAAAACCTCTATATTTTGGTTAAGATTTGGTTAAGATTGGTTAAGAGAATTTTCTCTTGTTCAAAACCTCGAGAGCTTCTTCTTTGTTTATGCCCGTATAGTAGTTGCGGTTGATTATGACCCGTTAAAAGAATCATTTTATACTAAAGACAGATCTGATGAACCTGTCAATGCACCGGGACCCGATAAGGAGATCCGGCTGAACCGCGACCCGAACAGTATAAAGTCCGTCAGGACACCGGATTGCGTGAACTGTGATATAACGGGAAAGGTAAGAGGGTCAGAGCCCCACCACGGACCGTTTAACAACTTCATATAGAAAATTATACTAAAAGGATGTATTTTTATAAGGCTGCATATTGTAATATTAAAAGGCGTTGGACGGACAGATGACAGGAGTGATACAATATGCGGCATCTCAATAATATCCTGAAAATCATATTGATCGGGTTGCTCCTCTGGGCAACCGGTCTTTTTGTATATGCGATCTTTTCCAAGCCGATAATCGGTGAGCCGTACATAGGATCGTTTGACGTCAATGATTTTTCCGAAGGATGGACCGTTACCGCACCGGACGGAGGTGTTACGGAAAATGCCAAGCTTCCGATAGTTGTCGATTCTGCTCAGGGGCGGACGATAAAGTTTGAAAATACCATACCCGATGATGTCAGAGCGGGTATGAGGATGTGCGTGCGTGTTGCGCTTTCTGACGTTAAGATCGCGATCAACGGGAAACTGCGTGCGAATTACGACAAGCGAAACTTCCTGACCAAAAGAGTACCGATGAGTACATCTGTTGTTCTTAATCTTCGTGATGAAGATGCCGGCGGCAAGATCGAGATGTTCGTGACGCAGTCCAGTAACAACAAGGGTAATATAAACTCCGTAACATACGCATACGGAAACAATGTGTGGTTCCCGTATATCATATCCAACCTCCCGCTCACAGCAATGAGTGTTCTCATGATCCTGACAGGTATCGCCTCGATCCTTGCATTCCTTGTATTCAGTAAAAAAACAGGTATAAACAAATCAGTACTGTATCTCGGTATTCTGACCGTTGAAGCCGGAATGTGGATGCTCGGAGAAAGTCAGCTGCGTCAGCTGATCTTCGGTTCTTCGTTTTATGCAAATATATTCTCGTACCTGTTCATAGAAACGATAGCCGGATTCGGCGCGCTCTACTTTGACGAGGTACAGGAGCATCGCTACCGTAAGTCCTATACGGTTCTGATAACTTTTCTTGTTCTGCAGGTCATCATCAATTCGGTCCTGAATTTCCTTAATATCACGGATTATTTCTACACCCTCCAATACTCGCATATATGGTCGGGGCTTATCATCCTCTGGATATTTATCACGATCATAATGGATATACGTTACCGCAGGGTAAAGGAATACCGGATAGCCGTTATAGGTATGATAGGCCTTCTTCTGACCGGTCTTATGGAGATAATCCATTATTATGTCGTGCGGGTTGCCAAGCTCGGAAACTTTCTCGGATTCGGACTGATCTTCCTGCTCGCAACGACAGTACTCCAGACCGTTAAAAACATTCTGGCCGCATCGGAAGAGCAGAGGATGTATTCCGAGAAGATGAACGAGCGGATACTTCAGACTATCGAAAACGCCATGGACACAAAGGATGATACCGAAAGCAGCGAAACATCGGGCAATGATGAGAGTTCATATACATCACACAGACCGACTCATGTTGTCGTGGTCGATGATATCAAGACAAATCTCTTATCTGCCGGAAAGATCCTCAGTGAGAACGGAATGGATGTGACCGGTATAACTTCAGGTAAAAAGCTTCTTGAATTTGTGAAGAACAACAGACCCGATATCATCCTGCTCGATATCTACATGCCACATATGGACGGATTTGAAACGCTCAACAAACTGAGGGAAATGGAAGCCGAAGCGGGTGAAGAAGAGGTACCGGTTATCTTCCTTACCGGAAGCGATGATTACAAATCGGAAACGAGGGGACTGCAGCTGGGTGCGATGGACTTTATCAAAAAGCCGTTCGCTCCCGATGTCCTGACGCTTAGAGTTAAGAACACGGTTGAACTCGTAAAACTCCAGAAGGAGCTTTCAACTGAGGTTCGCCAAAAGGCGATGGAGAATGCTTCTCTTTCTTTCCACGTTGTTCAGACGCTTGCCGAAGCGATCGATGCAAAGGATACATATACGAACGGTCACTCGACCCGTGTCGCACAGTATTCGAGGGAGATCGCAAGACGTTACGGTTATTCAAAGAAGGATCAGGATGAGATATACATGATGGGACTTCTTCACGATGTCGGTAAGATCGGTGTTCCCGACGAAGTGATAAACAAGACCGCAAGACTTACAGATGAGGAATTTGCTCTTATCAAACAGCATCCCGTCATAGGATTTAACATCCTTGACAAGATAAAGGAGATGCCCAGACTTCAGATCGGAGCTCATTGGCATCATGAAAGATATGACGGAAACGGTTATCCTGACGGCCTTTCGGGGAACAAGATCCCGGAGGAGGCAAGGATAATAGCGGTAGCAGATGCGTATGATGCAATGACGAGTTACAGAAGTTACAGGGATGTGTTGCCTCAAAAAACCGTTGCCGAGGAGATAAGCAAGGGAAAAGGCAAACAGTTCGATCCCGTTTTTGCTGATATCATGCTTGAGATAATATCCGAAGACATTGTATACGGCCTTCGTGAAAAGAAGAGTGCGAAGTAGGAAAGGAGCCAGATGATGCCCGATACGATATTTGTGGTTGATGATGATGTAAAGAATATTCAGACTGCCGGATTTCTTTTGAGCAAAGAAGGATTTGATGTCCTTGGATTTAAGTCCGGCAAGGCATTTCTTGACTATATAGATAAAAAGGACGTTCCCGATCTTGTACTGCTTGATATAAAGATGCCGGAAATGGACGGATTTGAGACGCTTACCGAAATGAAAAAAAGAACAAAAGCGGCAGATGTTCCCGTTATCTTTCTGACGGCAGACGAGAGGGAGGAGACAAAACAGCGGGGAGAAGAACTCGGCGTGGCTGATTTTGTCGAAAAACCGTTTCTGCCGGATGTCCTTATACAAAGCGTAAGAAACACGATAACAAAGAGAGGCAAATAATGAACGACATACTCGAAAAAAGTGAATTGTTCAAAGCATCCCATCTGATGATATTGAAAAGCTATTCGATCTTTTCCGTGATCCTGATCACGGAGGCATTGTTGCTCGGCTGGGAGAGGTGGGCGCTTGTACTTGTCGTGGCAGGGATAATCGGAAGTTGGGGTCTTCACTTCGGGCAGGTGCTGAGCGACTACAACAGGCTGTGGATCTATTCGCTGCTTATGATGGGCACTTATTTCTTCTACGGTATTCACCTGACGAGTACTTTCGATATGGCACTCGTTATGAGCGCCGTTATCGTTTTGTATGTGATGACGGGTATCAAGGGGTTTGTAACATTATGCCAGTTCACGTTTTACGTAACGTTCCTTTATGACATCATTGTTCTTATCGACCGGGATGCCGAGTTTGATGTGCTTACGGTCACCAGATCGCTCCTTCATATCGGTATGATCACGATGCTCGGCTGGCTCGGGAGAGCGATCATAAGCAGGTGCGGGGATATGGTGATTGAATCCCGGACCGAGATCGATGAGCTCAAATCCGCCACAGCGCGGTTCAATGATTTTCTCGCAAATGTTTCCCATGAGATACGTACACCTGTAAATGCCATCATGGGATTTTCTGATATATGCATTAAAAAGGAAAAGGACCCGGAGATACTTTCGGATATCAAGAACATAAAGGATTCCGGAAAAAGAGTATGCGATCAGATTGAAGACATACTTGACTATTCCGAGATAGACAGAAACAAGATCGCCAACAACTGTGAGAATTATATGATCTCCTCGCTGTTCCACGATCTTGTTACGGAACTGAGAGAGTATTTGCCGCCCGATCTGGAGCTGATAATAGATGTGTCACCTTCGATCCCGTCGGTGCTGTATTCGGATCATGACAAGATAAAAAGGATACTGTGGCATCTTATAACCAACGGAATAAAATATACTTCCCGCGGCGGAGTATACGTAAGGGTTACATCTTATGAGCAGGAATACGGCATCAACCTGTGTATTGAGGTTACCGATACGGGCTCCGGAATGGACAAGGATCAGAAAGATCATATCTTTGACGGATTCTATCAGGGTAATTCCGGAAGAGCCAGATCGTCGAACGGACTGGGCCTCGGTATGTCGGTTGTTGCCGGTTTTGTCGCTTCGCTGGGCGGTTTTATCACGATCGAGAGTTCACCCGGAAAAGGTACTACTGTAAGAGTATCCATTCCTCAGAAGGTTGTTGACGAAAAGGGATGTATGTCTCTTAGAAACCGCAAAGAACTTCGGCTGGGATCGTTCCTGCAGCTTGACAGTTTTGCCGCTCCGAACGTGCGCCAATACTATAACAGCATGGTCATGAACATAGTCAAGGGTCTCGGAGTCCAAATGCTCAAGATAGACAGTCTTGATAAACTCAAAGAGCTTTCGGAGACCGAAAGGTTTACGCATCTGTTCGTCGGACGAAACGAATATGAGTCCGATATCCCGTTTATGGAAGAACTTGCCAAGAGTGTCAGGGTCATCGTTGTTGCGACAAGGGATTTCAAACTTCCGGCTGCATCCAGGGCCAGTATCATGGAAAAACCGTTTTACTGTTTCCCCGTTGTGTCGGTGCTTAATATAGACACGGACGTTGATGATGTTTCCGAAAAAAGGATAATGATGCCAAACGTCAAAGCGTTGGTGGTTGATGATGAGCCGATGAACCTGACCGTGGCCGAAGGACTTCTTGGATACTACGGGATCAGTGTATCCACGGCTTCCTCCGGATACGAATCAATCCGGATGTGCAGTGAGAATGATTATGATCTGATATTCATGGATCATATGATGCCCGGCATGGACGGAGTCGAAGCGATGAAAAAGATCAGAGCGGCCCGTGACCGCAACAGTGATTCCGTGCCTATAATCGCCCTTACCGCCAATACGATGAGTACGGCCAGAGAGATGTTTGCGGCGGAAGGTTTTGACGGATTTGTCAGCAAACCCGTCAATCTGACCGAGCTTGAGAGAGTGATGAAGAAAGTCCTTCCGGAAAGACTGATCGAATACGTGGATTATGCGGAAGAAGAGAAGGTGACCTATCCGGGAAGCACCGAAACAGCCAAAACCCCGGTGCCCGCCTCTTTTGATGAACGGTCGATACCGGGTGTCAATATTGAAGAAGCACTGAAGTACACAAGAGGCGACAGGGAGTTTTACAAAATGATCGCATCACAGTATGTATCCGAAGTTCCGGCAAAGAATGCTAGGATGGATAAAGCGATCGCCGAAAAAGATACAAAGAGTTTCGAGATAATCGTACACGGCATAAAGAGCTCGTCAAAAATGATCGGTGCAACGGATCTTTCGGAACAGGCCAAGGCATTGGAAAAAGAGACTGAGGCAGGTCAGCTTCCCAACGAGACAAGGTACGCGGCGTTTCTTGAAGATTACCAAAGTCTTGCTGACGGTATCGCAGCTGCCTTTGCTAAAGGAGAGCAGGCGAAGCAGACAGAGCCGGAGACGGCAGAGGATTCGGATTCGGATGCAGAGCCCTTTATGGTTTTCAGAGCGGAGACAAAAACCGAAACCAGGACCGAACCCGTGACGGTTCCCGCAAGTGACGGGGCATTTGACGCGGAGGAAGATGATGAGATTCTTCACTTTCCGGCAAAGAATGTCAGGTGACAGGCTCTTTAAAACGAGGTGAAAGGCTATGAATCAGTTCTTTAGAAATATTTTTAATATAGGATCGGAAGGAAAGAACAGGGAGCTTGTGATAAGGCAGTGTGAATCCGCTTATAAGATCTCGTTCGTTATGGAACTGATCGTTATAATACTCGGGTACGTTTTTCTCGGGGTTGCGCTTTACCGTCCCGAAAAGTACCGGGGGTATGAGATGAGATACAGCATCATGTACGGTCTGATGATAGTACTGGCCATGATAGTTCTGCTCGTCTTTCTTCTTGTCGGAAAAAACATCCGTGAACGATACAGGCTGTATTCGTATGCATGTCTGTTTTCGGCTGTAGCGTCGGTGTTATGGGCGCTCGTAATGACTTATTTCGAAGCGGTTCTTTGGGGACAGGTAAATCCCGGACTGTTCATAACGATCATGGTAGCGATGCCGATATGGCTCTATCTTTCACCGGGAGTGTATATAATCCTTGATCTGGTCGGTTTTGCGGGCCTTTTATGGTTAATGAAATATATGTCGGAACAAAACGGCGCGACAGACATGCAATATTATAACAATGCAGGGTATCTGATCGTCCTGCTCGCTCTCGGTCTTACCTTTATACTGATGAGAAAAAAACATATAAAAGACTGTATGAAGATCGAGGAGCAGAAAGCGGGTGCGGAGAGCCTTTTGAAAGCGCAGAACCACTTCTTCTCGAATATGAGCCATGAGATCAGGACACCGGTCAATACGATCATAGGTTTAAATGAAATGATACTTCGTGAAGAAATATCCGATGAGGTGGCGGAGGACGCCGAGGGCGTCAAGTCAGCCGGCAAGATATTGCTTCAGCTTGTTAATGATATACTCGATCTGTCAAAACTCGAGTCCGGACAGATGCAGATCACGCCGGTAACATACCAGAGCGTGGATATGATATCGGAGATAGTGAACATGTTCCGTGATGTGGCCGAAAAGAAGGGGCTGGAGTTCAAGGCCGGTATTTCGCCGCAGCTTCCCGCACAGCTTGAAGCCGATGACGTAAGGATACGCCAGATACTCGTAAATGTACTGGAAAATGCGATAAAATATACGAGGGTGGGATCCGTTTCGCTTAAAGTGGAGTGCAGGGAGACGGACGGTGATATCATCAGCATAATCTATTCGGTTTCGGATACCGGTATCGGCGTAAAAAGAGAAAACATGCCGTATCTCTTTACCGCATTTAAGCGTATCGACGAGGAGAACAACCGTAAGATCGAAGGAACAGGCCTGGGTCTTTCGATAGTGAAGCGCCTTGTGGATCAGATGAGCGGAAACATCACAGTCAACAGTATTGCGAATCAGGGAACGACTTTTGTTATAGAGATCCCGCAGAAGCGTGTAGTCTCGGAGAAGGTCGGCGTTATCGATATGAAGAACAAGTGTGTTGCCGGCCCGAGAAGGAAGTATAACAAGATCTTTGAGGCGCCCGAGGCAAAAGTCCTTATAGTTGATGATAACGTTTCGAATCTTATGGTCACGGAGAAACTCCTTCGTGATACAAAGGTTAAGATCAGGAAAGTCACAAGCGGAGCCGAGGCATTGGCCGCTGCACTTGAAGACAATTATCATGTCATACTGATGGATGACCTGATGCCGGAGATGAGCGGCGTGGAAACGCTTCATAAACTCAGGAATCAGGCCGGCGGACTGTGCAGGGATTCCAAGGTTATAGCATGCACCGCAAAGGCGGGAAATGAGAACCGTCTTTACTATGAAAAAGAGGGCTTTGACGGATATGTCGAAAAGCCCGTGGACGGTTTTGAACTTGAAAAGGAGATATTCAAACAGCTTCCGGATTCACTCGTCGTTTTGCCGGAAGATGATGAAAACCTGCTTGGTAAAAACGAGTTCTGGATCAACAATGCGAAGACAAGGAAGCATCTGGCGATCTCCACGGAAAGTGTTGCCGATCTTCCGCTTGAACTGATAAAAGCATTTGATATTGATATACTGTATCATAAGATACATACGGATGAAGGAACGTTTAAGGATACGCTTGAGATAGACCAGAGAGGACTGCTCACATATGCGCTCGTTAAGGGCGGACGGTTCACCTCGGGATCTCCGGGGGTTGAAGAGCATGAGGAATTCTTCGCAGAAGCGCTCGGACGCGCGAAGAATCTCATTCACCTGACCGTTTCGGAAAAAGTCAGGAGGAGCGGACATCTTGTCGCAACGGAAGCTGCAAAAGCGTTTGATGATGTATACGTGCTGGATTCGATGCATCTGTCTTCGGGAACGGGGCTCGTTGTACTTGAGGCATGCCGTCTTGCAAATACCGGTATGAGTCCCGAAAAGATAATGGAGAAGCTTGTTACATTCAGGGAAAAGGTTCATACGAGCTTTATAGTTGACAGTGTGGATTTCCTGACTACTACGGGACAGCTGCCGATCCGTCTTTCGTCAGTTCTCAGAGCTCTTTCCGCCAGACCCATCATAAAGATGAGAAACGGCAAGATCACGTTCTCCCGAATTCTGTTCGAATCACGGCAGAAAGCCTGGGAGACATATATTTCCCGCACGCTCAAACAGGTGCACAAGATTGACAGAAAGATCCTTTTCGTAACGTATGTAGGTCTTACATCACAGGAGCTTGAGTTTATCAGGTCCGAAGTAGAGAAGAGGATAAATTTCGATACGGTCTATTTCCAGGAGGCTTCACCGGCTATATCGGTAAACTGCGGCCCGGGAACTTTCGGACTGTTATTCCAGGAAGTATAAATGAAAAAGTTTTTCGAGTATTTTTTCCCAAAAGGGAGCGACATAAGGATACGTGCTTTCAATGTTCTTGCGATATGCGGGATCATTGTCAGTATCCTTACGGCTTTTTATAACTTGAGTGTGGGGTTCGGGTTCCTCTCTTTTGCCGAGTGCATGTCAGGGGTGTTCATTTCACTCGGACTCATGATCTATGCAAAGAAGACCGGAAACATAAGAGTGGCTATGATACTCACGGTCCTCGTGATCTTTATCGGACTGTTTACCGGGCTTTACTTTACAAACGGAGTGTATTACGGCGGTGTTCCATATTTTTTTGTATTTGCGATAGTGTTCACGGCCTTCATGCTGGACGGTGTCATAATGCCCGTCTTTGTTGTGATCGAACTTGTCTGGTACGCGATCATATGCCTGTATTCATACTATAATCCGTCACCTTCATTTCTCACGGATGACGAAAAGGTCAGGGTGATGGATGTTATCGTTTGCGAGACGATCGTTTCGGTAAGTCTTGCCATCACCATGTATTACCAGATCAGGGTATACAGGGAGAAACAGCAGGAACTCAATGCGGCCATACATGCGGCCGAGGAGGCCAACCGCGCCAAGAGTGATTTTCTTGCCAAGATGAGTCACGACATAAGGACACCGCTTAATACGATGCTTGCGATGAATGAGATGATAGTCGCAAATTCATCATCCGCAAGGATCAGGGAATGGGTAGGTGACAGCAACGTTTCGGGACGTGTGCTCCTGTCGATCATTGATGACATGCTTGATCTTACAAAGATAGAGGCCGGCAGGATGGAACTGCTCAGACAGCCATGGGATGTGGCATCGCTGTTTTTGGAGGCGGTAAAGATATGGAAACCTCAGGCTGATAAGGCGGGGCTGGACCTTAGCTTTGACATAACGGCTAAAGTTCCGAGAAGACTTCTCGGCGACGAGTATGCGATCAGGAAGATCACAAATAATCTTCTGAGCAATTCCGTCAAATACACAAAGAGAGGCGGAATATGTCTTACGATCGACTGGGACGGGAAACTTGTGATAATCGTATCCGATACGGGAGTGGGTATAGCGCCGGAATTTCTCGATAAGATGTTCAAGCCGTT
>JAEEGL010657505.1_pt1 | contig 11957 bp, 9 predicted proteins | sample 9134231 | NCBI WGS metagenome assembly JAEEGL01 (sample SAMN16246548, study PRJNA631951) | gut metagenome | biome: gut microbiome; feature: rumen; material: fiber-attached | host: Bos | place: Iran: Karaj | collected 2018-10 | reverse complement strand
TCGTATGGTAGAGATCTTAAATGGAACCCGCATGTCCACGCGCTCTGTACTGAGGGTGGTATGGACCAGAATCATGTTTATAAAGCTCTCAAATATATCAATTATGCTTCTTTACGCAAATCTTTTATGAAGCAGCTTCTCGATAAAATGAAAGCGGCTCTTCCTCCAGGTTCAAAGGAACTGAAGGACTTCAAACGTCTGGTTAACACTCTTTACAAAGATGATAAAAATGGTTTCTACGTTTACGCCCGCCCATGAAAAACTGTAAAAACGGTAAAGATCAGGTTGTTAAATATATGATCCGCTATGCCGGGAAACCTGCTATGGCGCAAAGCAGGATTACAGGTTATAACTTCCACTCCAGAACTATTAGTTATTTCTATGTTGACCATAAATCAAATGAACGGGTTTCTGTTGATAATGAACCCATCTTCCGGTTCATGCTGAAACTGATACGTCACATCCCCCATCCGCAGTTCAAAATGATTCGTTATTACGGTATTTACGCCACATGTGACCACAGTCATAAACAGGCAGTAAAAAGAAAACTGAAGCGACAAAATCGCTATAAATTGGATCATGATCAGCCGAAACACTATCGGCTGAATCTGATCAGCACATTCGGTGTGGACCCACTTCTGTGTACGTGTGGGCACTACATGGAATTTGTTGACGCATATATTCCGTCTCGGTTTAAGGGCGGCGGTGAGCCCCCGTAGATGCAATTCCGGTTCAGCTAATTCATGTCGCTGTCTTCGAAGAGGTTTGAGCAGACCTGGCCTGGATAAGGGGCAAAACTGCTTACGAGCTGAATATTAAAGCCAGATACGATGCAGTCATACCTGGCCCCCAAAAAACATCCGCACGCAATTTCGAACTCACATGCAGTACACATATATATGTGTTTAAATTTTAACCGATTTTTACACCTTTTTGTCGTACCTTCAGATTTTCAAACGTTTTTATCCGTCAAGAGAACTTTCCTAGTCAATAAACAAAGAACAGCAGGACCTACTTTCTGCTGTTCTCTGTTAAGGAGGGGTAAGATATCCGTTTTCCTGGTTACTCAGCGCGGCCCTATCCTGTGGCCACTGTGATAGTAAACCGGTACACTATCAATTTAACCGATTTGCTTCCGTTTGTCAAACGTTTTTGGCGAAGATTATGATATTTCTATAAAATATCGTATTTTTCTGCATTTTTCACATCTTGCATCATTGACAAAATACGAAGAAAGTTCTACCTTAACTGTATAAACCGGTTAACGTGGGGGCTTTGATATGAGTGGAAGAATTACAATTAATGATATTGCAAAGCTTGCCGGTGTTTCGAAAACTACTGTTTCTTTCTATCTGAACGGAAAGTTTGACAAAATGTCTGAAGAAACCCGGGCACGCCTGGAAGAAGTAATTGCACGGACGAATTACTATCCAAATACCATTGCACGGTCTCTTAACTATAAGCAGACGCACCTGATCGGCGTTGTGATTGGTGATATCACAAACTCCTTTGCGAATCAGATCGTAAAAGGGATTGATGATTTTTCGCGTAAAGCGGGCTATCAGATGATCGTTGGTTCCAGCGGCTATCTGCTGGAAAACGAGCGTCGCTGCATCACAGGCATGGCCGCTATGGGTGTGGATGGATTTATTGTTCAGCCAACGGTTCACTTTGAGACCATGTGGAAAGAGATGAACATTCAGAAACCGATTGCCTACTTTGATTCTCCCAACCCATCCAGCAGTACGCTCTGGGTAAAAACAAACAACTATGAAGCAGTATATGACGCAACGGAAAAACTGGTTTCCGAAGGTTATGACCGGTTCCTGATGATCACTGCGGATCCATATGTTCTGCAGACCCGAATGGAACGTAACCGCGGCTTCACGGATTGCCTTGAACTGAATAAGAAATCGTATGAAACGCTTCTGGCAGATGACAGAACAACGAAAGAATATCTGGAAGAAAAGCTGAAGCCGTATCTGGAATCCGATCAGACAACTGCTATCTTTGTATGCAATAACTGGCTGCTGGACAAAGTATACCTTGTTCTGCGCCATTACCCCGAATTGATTCCCGGAAAGATCGGTCTGATTGGGTTCGATTCTCTGGAATGGACTGAGCTTGTATCACCTTCCATCACAACGATCGTGCAGCCCGCGTATGAGGAAGGACAGGCCGCTGCCAGAATCCTGATCGATCGTATTGAAGAACATAACGATGAGGCGCCGAATGTGATCCTGAAATGCCGGATCAACGAACTTGAAAGCACCCGTCGTATTAATGGATAAAAAAGAAAAAGAGGAATGAGAAAATGGAACTATTAAACAAGAACATCACAAACCCTGTCGACCGCCCTGTCAAAGTAGCCCAGTTTGGCGAAGGTAACTTCCTTCGCGCTTTTGTGGACTATATGATTGATATCGCCAACGAAAAAGGACTGTTCGACGGCAGCATCGTTCTGATCCGTCCGATCGGATTCGGCGATATCGATCACATGTTTCTGGATCAGGACTGTCAGTACACCCTGCAGCTTCGCGGACGTGTAGAGGGCGAGCCATATGTCGAAACACGCCAGATCACTTCCGTAAAGAACATCGTTTCACCCTTCCGTGATTATGAGGAATATATCAGTACTGCGAAAATCGATACGCTTCGCTTTGTCGTATCCAATACAACCGAAGCAGGTATTGTATACAATCCGGAAGACCGTTTCGAAGAGAAACTGAACATCACCTTCCCGGCAAAACTCACACAGTTCCTTCTGACCCGTTATGAAACATTCAACGGTGATCCGGAAAAAGGACTGGTAATGCTGCCGGTGGAACTGATCGATGATAACGGAATTGAGCTGAAGAAATGCGTTATGAAGTATATCGATCTCTGGAATCTGGATGAAGGATTCCGGAACTGGGTCGATCAGGCATGCATCTTCACCAGCACACTTGTAGACCGTATCGTTACAGGTTATCCAAGAGCCGATGCCGAAAAGATCTGGAATGAGCTTGGTTATCAGGACAACATCCTCGACACCGCTGAGCCCTTCGCGCTTTGGGTAATTGAATCCGAAAAGGATATCTCCAAAGAATGGCCGATGGATCAGGCACTGCAGGACAAGACCGGTATGGATGTCATCTTTACCGATAATCAGAAACCGTACAAACAGAGAAAAGTACGTATTCTCAACGGTGCACATACATCCTTTGTTCTGGCTTCCTATCTCAAGGGCAACGATTTCGTCAACCAGTCCATGCAGGATCCGATCATGAAGGATTTCATGCTGAAGACCATTCATGAAGAAGTTATTCCGACACTGACGCTTCCGAAAGAAGATCTCGAACAGTTCGCAGACGCTGTCGTTGACCGCTTTAACAATCCGTTCATCCAGCACAGTCTGCTTGCGATCGCACTGAATTCGGTTTCCAAGTGGAAGGCGCGCTGCCTGCCATCCTTCCTTGGCTATGTTGAACGTTTTGGAAAACTTCCGGAACGTCTGACATTCTCCATTGCCTCTCTGATGGCGTTCTATTCCTCCACCAATCTTACAGACGGCGTTCTGAAGGGAACACGCGGCGAAGATACATATGATATCAAGGATGATCCTGCAGTTCTGGAGTTCTTCCGTGACAACAGCGCGAAAGACACCCGTGAATTCGTACATGCATATCTTTCGAATACTGCATTCCATGGCCAGGATCTTACAGTGATAGCCGGTCTGGAAGACAAGGTAACCGAATACCTCGATGTGATCCGCAGTGAAGGGATGGAAAAGGCCCTTGAAAAATATTTCGGCTGATTATGCAGAAAGCAGTAAAAATCCATTCCAAGGATAATGTAGCAGTGGCACTTCAGCCTCTATGCAAAGGCGAGACATTGACCTTCGGCGATCTCAGCGTCGTTCTGCAGGAAGACATTGAACAGGGACACAAGTTCTCTCTCTGTGATCTTCCTGAAAATACCAACATTATCAAATACGGCACCGTTATTGGCCATACGGTCAAAGCGGTTCTCGCTGGATCCCATATCCATGTTGAAAACATTAAGACCAATCTCGGTGAACTGCTGGAATACACTTACAGTCCCGAGCGGTTTGAACAGCCGGAAGCGGAAGGCAGAACCTTCAAAGGTTTTGTACGCAGCAATGGCGATGTCGGTATCCGCAACGAGATCTGGATCATCCCTACCGTCGGATGTGTAAACAATATCGTTCAGAAACTGGAGCAGCTCGCTCAGCCTCTGATCCGCCGTTCCATTGACGGGATTCATGCATTTACGCATCCTTACGGATGCTCGCAGATGGGCGGTGATCAGGAAAACACGCGTAAGATTCTCGGCAATCTGATCACACACCCGAATGCCGGCGGTGTTCTGGTACTTGGACTTGGATGCGAAAACTCCAACATTGATGTTCTGAAACCGTATATCGGCACATATGACCCGGAGCGTGTACGCTTTGTGGTTGCCCAGCAGGAAGAAGATGAAATCGCCGCATGCATGACACAGCTTGAAGAGCTTGCGGCAATCGTATCCAAAGATGAGCGTACCGAGTGTCCTGCTTCAAAGCTGCGCATTGGCCTTAAGTGTGGTGGATCGGACGGTCTTTCCGGCATTACTGCAAATCCGGTGGTCGGTCGTTTCTCTGACCTTCTTGTGGCAGATGGCGGTACGACTGTACTGTGTGAAGTTCCGGAGATGTTCGGTGCTGAAGTTCAGCTGATGAACCGTGCGGTCAATGAAGCAGTGTTTGAAAAAACTGTTGCTCTTATCAACAACTTCAAAGAATACTTCACCGCTAATCATCAGACCATCTATGAGAATCCCTCACCCGGCAACAAAGCCGGAGGAATCTCCACCCTGGAAGACAAATCCAACGGGTGTGTTCAGAAAAGCGGAAGCGCAGTCGTTTCCGATGTACTGGAATACGGTGACCGGCTTGAGAAGAATGGCCTGAACCTGCTTTCCACGCCGGGAAATGACCTTGTCGCCGCAACCGCAGAAGCTGCCGCAGGATGTCAGATGGTACTGTTTACGACCGGGCGGGGAACCCCGTTTGCGACAGCTGTTCCGACCATAAAGATTGCAACGAACTCCCGGCTTGCCAATAACAAGAAAAACTGGATCGATCTGAATGCCGGAAGAGCAATTGAAGACAGCTCGATCGAAGGTGTCGGTGAAGAGCTCTATGATCTGGTGATTGAAACAGCCAACGGAAAGAAATGCCGTTCAGAAGAAGCGGGATATCACGATATCGCAATCTTCAAGCAGGGCGTCACGCTCTAAAAAAAGGTCACCTGCGGTGACCGGGTTAAACACTGAGCACTAACGATTGTTGGTGCTCATTTTATAATTTGAGTAATGATAGATACCGAACTATATACAATTGATCTTCCGGATAATCTTTTGTGCTGTGATGATAACAACTATGATCCTGACAAACCAAGAATGAAAACAATTCTTTGGGATCATTATGACTGGTTTGTCGAAATGGATCAGACCGGGAAAGCTCGTCCTGTTGTTCTGGATAATGTGCAAAAGACCCTCCTCTGTAACACCATTTGTCTTGGATTTGATGTTTTTGAATGCCCTAATTGCGGTAACGAAATGATATTCCACAGGAAATGTCATTCTCGTTTCTGCACATCCTGTAGCGTCAAATATCAGAAGGCACCCGCTATTCGGGCAGAAACCATGTGTCTTGATACCCAGCACCGTCATATTGTATTCACCATTCCCGAAGAATACAGAATCCTCTTCCGCAAAGACCGATCGGCTTTGAATCTTCTTTTTATCGCCGCCAGAAACACCATATGCAAAATAACAAACGAAAGCATCTATCGGAAAGAAAAGCGGAAGCGAAGTAAAACCGGAAAGCTCCACAACGATAAAGATGATACATATCTTTATCGTAACTTTCAAAATGCCATGGTCTTTGGAATGATCGCAACCATTCATACATTCGGACGGGATCTGAAATGGAATCCTCATATCCACGCACTCGTTCCGGAGATGATCTACGATCCGGTCAATGATTGTGTCAAGCCATTCCATCACTTCAACTTCACCAGTCTTCGCAAGACCTGGCAGTATGAGGTAAATCGCCTGCTAAAACAACAATTTGGCAGAGATTTCATCCCATACGCAAAAAGAAGTTATATAAACCAGGACAAAGGGTTCTATGTATATGCCAGATACACCAGAGACGATCCCGAAACATCCAACAGATCATATTCCAAAGATATCGCTGGATGTGTCTGTTATAGGATGCGTTACGCCGCCCGCCCTGCCATGGCAGAAAGCAGACTTATCTCCTATGATAAGAAAACAAAAACTGTTGCCTGGTATTACAACGATCATAAGACCGAAAAACGTGAAGTCGTAGTTGAACCAGCAATCGAGCTTCTCAAGAAGATGATCATACATATTTCGGATGAAGGATTCCGCTGTGTCCGGTACTACGGCTTCTACAACAATAAGAAAAAGAATCAGCTTGAGCGCATTTATGAGTTGATGGGCAATGAAAAGAAACGTTCCAGAGACAAGCGCAAAAGAGAACAGCAGCGGAAAGAAAAACTCCGCAAACTCCGTCTTCGCACCTCTGTATGTGATACATTCAACAGGGACATCCTATTATGTAAATGTGGTTTCATTATGAAATACACAGATACTTACAACCCGTTGAAAGGAATAACCAATGACCGAACATACCGACAAAAATGTATTGATGAAGTGCGTGAAATGCGGATACCAAGAATACCTCCCGGCAGAGGATCTCCGATCTCTGCGGGATTTATATAAAATGAAGCCGGAAGACGAAGATACTGTTCTCTGTCCTTTCTGCCTTAACAATATGTATCGAGTAGATTCACTGATTTTCAAATAATAATCTTATTCTTGTTTTTCACGCAGATTTTCATAATGTTTTAATCACCAGCATTTGACTCTTGGTCAGTCATTTCGTTTTGTCAGACGCATTGAAATTCTTAAAATAGAAACAAAATCCGCCCCGCATCCCTTCATGATTCGTCTTTTTTACATAGATATCGCATTCTTTTCCGGTTTCCGGGGATCGTTTGTCAGCTCGTTAACCGGTTTATTACGGTCGGATGCGGTCATGTGAATGAACAGGGCATATCAATGATTTGAAATCAAATTAACGTTTTCTTACGGTAAATAGAATGTCTCTCAGAAGAAGGGGTAGTATACGACAGCGCAAACCACAGCCTGTTTTTCTCAGGCTGATACCATGAGATTATTACACTTCCTTCTTTGATCGTGCGATTCCATCAGGAGGATTGGTTTTCATTCATTCTCCGGCTTTCGCTGAGGAATGTTTCAGAGCATTCCTGTATATTATATTTGTTGATCGAAGAAACATTCCTGTGTGTCATGGCTCGATCACAATGCCATACATCTTGTATTAGAACAGGTTTATCTTCTTCTGAATGCTACGCGCATCTGCATGAAAAGCCGGCATACCTGCTATACTTTTGAATCGTACCTGCAATGTCAGGCGTATTAGTATTAATTAAGGTAGGAATTGAAATGCTTACAAAATTAAAAAATGAATTACTGTTTGCAAGTGTCTTCCAGAACAGCAATGAAAAAGTCCGGAAGGATATCCTTGAGGATAATCGGAAAGCTGCGATTTTCTGGGCGGTAATCCAGTTCATCTTCTGGTCGTTCAGTCTGGTCATGTCCCGTATCGATCCGGAATATACCAACTGTCTCCCCGTCTATATCATCGTTCTGATTATTAGTGCTGTATCGCTGTTTCTTGCCATTTATGTCTGCCCAAAGCATTTGAATCTTGTCCCGGCGGTCGCGACCGCATTGAATGTTGCACTTCTTGGCGCAGGTGCAGGTATCACACTGCTGAAACCCAATCTCCGGTCTGCCGTCATCTTCTGCACGCTGCTGATTGTGCCGGTCAGTTACATCACGGATACGCTGTCAACCATTGTGCTGATTGTGATTGATTTTCTGGCGCTGGTTTTTTTCGGCTCTTCCTGTATGGATCCTGCTATTTTCCAATGGACAGTAACGTTTTTCGTTATATTTGGAACAGTCGGAATCCTGATGGGGCATTTCATCAACAAGACCCGATTCGAACGATATGTTTTTGCGGAGTCCGCGATGGAGCTGGCAGAACTGCAGACCAGATATGCCTATTACGATCAGATGACCGGGCTTCAGAACCGGCGGGCCTATTCCGAGAAAGAAGCGCAGCTTTCAAAACAGTTGCCGGTTCCCTGCACGGTTGTGATGGCGGACATCAATGGCCTGAAAGAGGCAAATGACAATCTTGGTCATGATGCGGGCGATGAACTGATCATCGGTTCTGCGGAATGTCTCAAAAAGAGCTTTGAGGGAATCGGCAGTATTTACCGTATCGGTGGAGATGAATTCACCGTAATCGCAGAGAAGCCGGAAACCGAAGTGAAGAAGTGTCTGGAACAGATGGAGAAGAACTGTGCAGACTGGAAAGGGAAATTTATCAATGGTATTTCCATTTCCTGCGGCACTGCATCTTCCGAAGAGTTCTCCGATCTGGATACCCTCCTGAAAGCAGCAGACCAGAGAATGTATGCGTTTAAAACCAATTATTATGAAAATACCGGGAAAGAAAGAAGGAAACGATAATTCATTTCTGATTTCATTAACGGTTCCGAAGGGAGTTGAACCCTCGTCTTCCGGTAGACAGCCGGATATAATATGCCGTTATACGACGGAACCAGATGGTAGGAACTGCCGGTTACGCTCCGACGTTTCTGCGTTATCAGCACAGCGCTCTGCTATTGAGCTAAGCTCCTGTAAAGATCGTGTGTACGGGATTTGAACCCGTGCATCCCGCCTTGAAAGGGCGATGTGTTATCCGCTTCACCAACACACGATATGGCGGATCCGGAAGGATTCGAACCTCCTGCGCGCAGCGCTTCAAGCTGCCGCTCTACCAATTGAGCTACAGATCCACAAAGTGTGAAGAACGGGACTCGAACCCGGTAACACCAGGGCCACAACCTGGCGGCTCACCTGTTTGCCTTTCTTCACCACATGGCACGGGAGATGGGATTCGAACCCATATTGACTGGTTCAGAGCCAGTGATCCTGCCGTTGAATGACTCCCGAATGAGATGCGCCTTTCGGCGCTATTTTTTTACGGCAACAATCTCACTGATCGATACTCCGAAGAGATCTGCCAGTATTACGAGGTTGTCCAGAGTAGGCAGCGAGTCTCCTCTCTGCCATTTGAAGATTGCCTGCGGAGTGTTAAAACCCATACTCTCCTGCAGTACTTTCACACTGATTTTCCGATCTTTGCGCAAAGCCGTTATGTTTGCGCCGGTTTTGATCATGTCTATTGTCGGCCCTTTATACATTCTTTCTTCCTCCATAGAAAAACCGCCTGTTTCTGCATTACGGACTGTGCAGAGAACAAGCGGTCGTTACCCGATAATAGATCTTATGATCGAAGATCAGAGCTTCCTGCAGCAGTCATGATAAAAATCACTATCTTGAATAATGAAATCGATAGCTTCGATAAACTGTTCATGCTGGAAATACACACAGGTAGTCATAACTGCTGTTTTCATATCTTTGATCTCCTTTCTGGTTTCAGTATATCCAATTTGAAAATCCCTTCAAGTATACCGGTAGTATAGTTTGAACCGCTGACTCCGGTTTTTCTGGTTCCGGGTATGTTCCAAAACCGGCAACAGAACCATTAGAATAATTTACGCAGGAGGAAAGCAGAGGATGTTGAATCAATTCTGTAAGAAGCCGCTTCATGAAGTTACCCAGACACTGGCAAAGGTTGCCATGGGAATCAAAAAGGCAGAGCTTGTTATTCGCAATGCAAAGCTGGTTAATGTATGTACCGCCGAGATCCAGGAAGGGATCGATGTCGCAATAGCGGAAGGAAGAGTTGCGCTTGTCGGTGATGCCTCCTGCTGTATCGGAGAAAACACAAAAATCATTGATGCCTCGGGACAGTACATAGCCCCGGGGTTTATGGATGGCCATACCCACATTGAGTGTTCCATGATCACTCCAAAAGAATACGCCCGTGCGGTTATACCGCATGGAACGGTCGCGGTGTTTGTGGATCCCCATGAGATCTGTAATATATGCGGGATGCAGGGCGTCAAGGCGATGATCGAAGATGCCAGGTGTGCTCCGCTGAAGACCATTACAAATATTCCGTCCTGTGTTCCCTCTGTAGCTGGATTCGAAGATACCGGTTCTGAAATCGGCGCAGCAGAAGTACGAAAGATGCTGAACTGGGATGGGGTAATGGCCCTTGGGGAAATGATGAGCATCCCGAATGTACTGGAAGGCGATCGTGCCATCCACCAGGAACTTGCGGAAGCACTGAAAGCAGATCAGGTGATAACCGGTCATTACGCAGTACCGGAAACCGGGTCCGGACTGAATGCTTATATCGCATCCGGTATCCGCTGTTGTCACGAATCTGTACGTGCAGAAGATGTTCTGGAAAAAATGCGCCATGGAATGTATGCACAGATGCGTTATGGCAGTACGTTCAAAGATATGCCGGTAATCATTCGGGCAATCCTGGATAACAGGATCGATGACCGGTTTGCGTGCATGGTATCGGATGATATGCAGCCGGATACGCTGTGTGAAGAAGGACATGTGGATCATATTGTACGCACGGCTGTGAAAGAAGGCCTGGATCCGATCAGGGCAATCCAGTATGTAACGATCAATACCGCATCCTGTTTCCGAATGGATCATGAATTCGGCAGTATCACACCCGGCAAATGTGCAGATATCGTCTTTTTCAATGATCTGAGTGACATCCGTATCACAAGAACGATCATCGATGGAGAAATCGTTGCCGAAAACGGCAGGCTGACTGCAGAAATCGGGAACTACGTTTACCCGGATGCGGTATACAATGCCATGCACATCGGCCATCCGGTTACGCCGGAGTGTTTTCGGATTGCTGCACCGAAAGGAACAAAACATGTAAGGGCACGCGTTATCGAAATCATTCCCGAACATCTGGAGAATCACGAACGAATCATTGAGATGAATGTCCGCAACGGGTTTGCCGAAGCGGACCCTGCAAGGGATATTCTGAAACTGACGGTATTTGAACGTCATCACGAAACCGGCACGCAAAGCAGCGGCTTTGTAAAAGGATTTGGCCTGAAGAAAGGTGCTCTGGCACAGACGGTTGCACATGATGCACATAATCTGCTTGTTGCCGGAACGAATGATGCGGACATGGCGGTTGCCGCAAATACGCTGATTGAATGCGGAGGCGGGCTTTGTGCAGTGGCAGACGGAAAGGTTCTTGCGCTGGTTCCCCTTCCGATTGCCGGATTAATGAATGATATTCCTGCAGAAGAGATGGCAGAGCTTCTGCGAAAGCTAAAAGAAGCCTGGAGAGAAATGGGCTGTGTGATTTCTTCGTCGTATATGGTGATGGCATATTTATCTCTGGCATGTATTCCGGAGCTGCGTTTAACAAACCGCGGGCTTGTAGACTGCAATACCTATCGCTTTGTTGATCTTTTTGAATAATCGTTTTCCTCAAAGAAGACCAATTTTAAAAACCCGGACCTGTGAATGATCCGGGTTTCTTATTTCATCACCGATCAGCAGTCCCTGACCGGTTCCGGTTCGTTCTGCGTCGGCCGGTTCGGTAATCGGTCTTTGTACTGTTCGACCAGTTCCTGCGCTTTTTCAAACCAGCCATTCTGAAAGAACCTGCAGCATTCCTCATCAACGGCCAGATAGTCGGTGCCGGTTTCACCGCAGCCGCACGCCCGGCATCCCGCTCCGCAGAAAAGACGATATCTGCATTCCCTGCATTTTTCATTATGAGTGATACAGTCGCCCATCTTTACCATACAGATATTCCGGTAATGGGAATCGGAAAGAATGTCGCTGAGATCCTTTTCCAGAATGGATTCAAACCGGGAATCGAT
>JAEEGL010337113.1_pt1 | contig 11957 bp, 12 predicted proteins | sample 9134231 | NCBI WGS metagenome assembly JAEEGL01 (sample SAMN16246548, study PRJNA631951) | gut metagenome | biome: gut microbiome; feature: rumen; material: fiber-attached | host: Bos | place: Iran: Karaj | collected 2018-10 | reverse complement strand
GTATTCCCATTCGTCCTTGGTCAATGTCCGCCACTGACCCGTTTGATTGCCTCCGTTTCGAATGCGATTATATCCCCAATCGGCCTGACCAGTATGGTCATATAAATTGGCAACCGAATCACCGTATGCAAAATAATCAGAATCATTCTCACTATTCGACCAAGGCTGGTAGCACACCGCACCATGATTGTTGCCACTCGTGCCCCATGCAAAAACATCAATCCATCCATCATAGTTTTCATCAATCACGATATAGTCATTCCTATCTATAAAATCGTATTGATTCCACGCGAATTGCCACGTGTTGGATGAAGGTTGATATTGCAAGTTGCCTGGAGAAAAATACACCTGCGTGGTTTCGTTAATGGAAGACAATCCATCAACAGCCCCCTCTGGAGCTTGTTTTTGAGGTTCCACCGGCTGCTTGCCGCACCCCACCGCAAAAACCATTATCAGCATTATGGCAGCTATTGCCTTCAAAGCTCTGTTCATATCGATTCTGTTTTAAATGTTTGAGATTGCAAAGAAACAAAAAAATACCAAATTATCACTACACAATAAAAAAACCGTATCTTTGTCCAAATTTTCAATCCAACTGCAAATTTGGCCATATTATGAATAACAAACTTATAAACAGGGATTTAGAAAATACACTAAAGAACACTTTTAGTTATTTTCCTGTCATTACATTAACCGGGCCGCGTCAATCAGGCAAGACCACCCTCTGCCGGATGGCTTTTCCCGACATGCCCTACATCAATTTTGAAGACCTATCGACCCTTGCGGAAGTGCAGGCCGACCCGAAAGGCTTCCTCAACAAATACGCCAACGGGCTAATTATCGATGAAGCACAAAACTACCCCGAAATCCTCTCCTACCTCCAGGTATTTGTTGACGAAGCGCTTTTCAAAGGCCGAAACGACCTTCATTATATCGTCACTGGGAGCAACAATTTCGCCCTCCTGGAAAAAGTAACCCAATCGATGGCCGGACGAACCGCCGTGATGAATCTGCTGCCTCTTTCGACAAACGAACTAATTGCCGACCGCGGCGACATCGATACCTCTGAACTGATTCTCTACGGTGGCTATCCCGCCGTATGGCGAACCGATCCGCAAACCCGACGTTTATTGCTCTTAAACTATTATTCCACATATATAGAGCGAGACATTCGCAAACTCATAAACATCAAGGATTTACAAGCCTTCCAAACATTCATCCGGCTTTGCGCAGCGCGTGTGGGGCAAGAGTTCAACGCCTCCAACCTCTCTGTTGAAACTGGCGTTGCCGTGAACACCATACGCCATTGGACCAGCATCCTCTCCGCCTCTTATGTCGTTTTCCTTCTTCATCCTTATTATGCCAACATTGGAAAACGGCTAACAAAGACCCCAAAGATCTACTTTTATGACACTGGTTTGGCATCGTTCCTTTTAGGCATACAGACTACCGAACAACTCGACGTGCACCCGCTTCGAGGCTCCTTATTCGAGAATATGATCGTAAACGACATCATGAAATCCGGAAGCAACAGAGGCGTAGAGGAACAACTATTCTTTTATCGCGACAAAAGCAAACACGAAGTGGACGTATTGCGACAACTTACAGGAAAGTTAGAAGCATACGAAATCAAATCATGCAAAACCTATTCGCAAGACTTGTTCAGTAACCTGACCTATTTAAAGGCATTATTGGAAGAGAACTTGACAAAAACAATGGTAATTTACGATGGAGACCAAGAGAACTTTGAAGCCGAAAATGGATTCTGCAATTTCAGGCATCTAAAGCTCTTTTAAAGGGCAAGGATTTGAGTGAAAATCAATGCTCAACACGCACAGCGCGAACCGTTTGCCCTCTGTTGCGGTCGCTGCTGCCGCAGAGGTGGCTGCTGTCACAATTGAAGTGGAACCCCCATGCGCGGTAGGGAAACTCTTTGTTGATTGTCCGAGACCAATAGAGTCCAAGGTCGGCATTGAAGGCATCGTCCCACCAGTAGCCCGCCGCAGGCAGAAAGAGGCTGTTGCCGTTTGAAGCAGTACAGCGCCATCCTTTCACATCATTCAGCGTGGTCCACACACCAGTCGTATTCAAGAACAGTTCCTCCCATTCCCCAATGGTGGGCATGCGCCAGCCCTCGCCCCAGCGGACCCTAACCACATCATCGGAAGGCTCCAACACAGTCAGGTTGTCAACGAAACCATCAAGTCCAAATACCGAATCGGTGCAGTACTTGTTTAATTCATAACGTTCTTGGAAAAGCCTGCCGTATCGGTAGCTTTTCCAGTCATAAAGATCCTTGGGGTCGGTCTCGCCCCAGGCGAAAAATTCGCCAAATCCCTCAGGCACGTCAGCGCCCACATTGCAGGTGGCCCACAACGTGCCGCTCGGCAGACCCAAGTCGACATATTCATGGCCTTCGAACATGTTCCCATTGTCGTCACCACCTTGACTCGGCTCATCTGGTTTGTAGCAACTCACCGTACTAAACAACAAAACCAAGGCAGTAAAAACCCTTATCGTTCCATTCCTATTCATTACGTTTTGGCTGTTAGGCATTGCAAAGAAACAAAATAAAAAATGCTTTGACAAATTTGGGATGCAGATTCGAAGAAAATAGTATCTTTGCACCCAAAGAAAGAAAACATGTCGAACGCCATCACCATATTGAACCGGGAAGAAGACCAGCGCGTGGTGGATGCCATCAAGCAAGCCGAACTCAACACCTCAGGCGAGATCAAAGTGCATATCGAGAACCGTTGCCGCGGCGACGTGGAACAACGTAGCCTCGCTGTCTTCGACAAACTGAAACTCAACGAGACAAAACAACGCAACGGTGTGCTCATCTACATCGCTGTCAAGGACCACAAATTCGCCATCCTTGGTGACGAAGGCATCAACAATGTGGTGGAAGACGGCTTCTGGAACGATGTGAAAGACCTGATGCAAGCTCACTTCAAAGAAGGCCGCTTCGCCGAAGGCCTCGAACAAGGCATCCAACGCTGCGGCGAGAAGCTGAAGGTCTATTTCCCCTACCAATCCGACGACATCAACGAAATCCCCGACGAGATCTCCTATGAAGACAACTGACAGACATCAACTCATGTTTTTCATCGGCTTACTCGTCATGCTGCTTTCTTTTGGCACGACGGCAAAAGCCCAGCTGCCCAGTCCGCCCAACCCGCCACGATTGGTAAACGACTACACGGGCACGCTGAACAGATTACAAGTCGAGTACTTGGAGAATATGTTGGTTGCCTACAACGACAGCACTTCAACACAGATTCTCGTCATGCTTGTCAACGACCTACAGGGCTACGACATCCACGAGTATGCCACGAAGATCGGGCACAGTTGGGGTGTGGGACAAAAAGGCAAGGGCAACGGCTTGGTCATCTTGGTCAAGCCCAAGAAAGGCTCTGATAAAGGCTATGTCGACATCAGTCCCGGCTACGGCATGGAGGAATTTGTCACCGATGCCACGGCCAAAAACATCATCGAAAAAGAGATGATCCCCGAGTTCAAGGAAGGCCGCTATTACAAGGGCATCGAAAAGGCCATCACCGTGATCATGGACCTCTGCTCGGGAAAGTTCTCCCAAGACAAATATAACGGAGACAGAGACAGGTTGCTTTACGTTTTGCTTACCATATTGGTGTTTGTCATCTTTGTGCTCCTTTTGTCCAAGTCCTCTGGCAACAGCGGCCAGAACTACTCAGGTGGCGGCTCGCGCACCATCTGGATACCCACGGGAGGTGGCTTCGGTGGCGGAGGAGGCGGCTTTGGAGGCTTCGGCGGAGGAGGCTTCGGTGGCGGCGGAGCCTCTGGAAGTTGGTAAGTTCCAGATAGATTCCCCTTCGGGGAATGGAGAATGGTGCTATATTCTATTGCGGCGGCATGTAGCATCGATCTAACACAAGCAACTATTGCCGCCGCACATACAAAATAAAAAGAACTCCATTCCCCGAAGGGGAAACTCACATAAGACTCAACAACATGTCAGATCCAATAATAGAAATAAAGAACGCCTCGATATTTCAGCAGGAGAATCTCGTGCTCAGCGACGTCAACTTGACCTTGCATAAGGGCGAGTTCATCTATCTCATCGGTCGCACAGGAAGCGGCAAGTCATCACTGCTCAAGACCTTATATGGTGAGTTGCCCGCCCGCGACGGCATCGTACATGTGGCCGGTTACGACCTCACTACACTCAAGAGGAAAGACATCCCCTACCTGCGCCGTAAGATCGGCATCGTCTTCCAGGACTTCCAACTCCTCTCCGACCGCAGTGTCGAGAAAAACCTCTCGTTTGTGCTGGGCGCCACGGGCTGGACCGACCCCGTGGAGATATCGAAACGCATCGACGAGGTCTTGGCGATGGTGGGTTTGAGCGATAAGCGCAAGAGCATGCCCCACCAGATGTCGGGCGGCGAACAGCAAGGCATCGCCATCGCCCGTGCCCTGCTCAACGCCCCTGACGTCATCCTCGCCGACGAGCCCACGGGCAACCTCGATCCCGACACGACCCTCGAGGTGATGAAGCTGCTGCGCAACATCAGCGAAAGCGGCACCGCCGTGCTGATGGCCACACACAACTACACGCTCATGCAGAAATATCCCTCCCGCATCGCTAATTGTAAGAACGGGACGGTGGTGTGTTCTGAGATGGAATGATTATTAGAGCTGTTAGCTGTTAGCTATTAGCCATTAGCTGTTAGCTTAAAGCTGCTGTCAAGGAAGCTAATGGCTAACTGCTAAAAGCTAACAGCCTCAACGATTTTTTGCGCATTTGCTTCGTTATCATAAAGTTGCCGCATCTGGGCGTCGCGCTCGTCGATGTCTTCTTCCGTGAAGTCTTCTTCCATCAAGCGTTTGATTTCGGCGATCATCAGCTCCGGCTCATCGGCTACCACACAGAGGCTTTCCAGGGAGGTCCCTTTCACCATGTCGGAATTGACCAGGCAGAAGCGCCCGTTGTACAACGCATTCAACAGCTTCAGCTTCAAGCCCGTAGGCTGGTTGGTCACTAGAATGTTCACCTGCGCTTGCCGCAACAGGTCGATCATCTCGGCATCGTCGGGATTGGCCACCAAGGTTACGTTGGCGTATTTCTCGGCCAGTTTCAACAGCTTCTCGGAAGGATTCAAGCCCGACACGATGCAAGCCATGTCTAGTTCAGAGAACACATTCTCTATCAGCCACTTGGCTGCATTTTCATTCTCGCGCACTGAGAGGTTGCCGTGATACAGCACATAGTCACCCCTACCCGTCTCTGAGCACACCGAGTCGGCGGAATTGAAGCCCGGAACCAAAACCACATTCTTATACAACTTGCTGAAGTGTTCGACATCCTGCTGTGAGATGGCGAAGATACCGGCCGCCTTTTTCAGGACAGGCTCGTATCGTCTCAGCTTCCACGCCTCGGCATGATAGAAAAACCGCTTCCAGCCACAGCGTTCAGTGTCGCCCAAGCCATTGTAATAGTCATGCTCCACATTATGGGCACGAACATAGATCTTTCTGTTTCTCAAACGTTTATCAAGGAGCACTGCGGTGGTATGCAAGCCCTCGCAAAGGATGGGATAGTCGTCCTTCAGCAAGTCCTGCACCAAAGCCTCGGACCGGCGCGAATTGACGATGAAAGGTGTGAGACTCAGCTGCTTGACAAACGAGGTGTCGCGTTTGTAGTATTTCACCTCATGACAGCGGTTCAGGATCTCCTGCTCGCCGCGACCGTACTCGAAGCAATGCAGATGCACCTTGACGCCCGCTTCGGTGAGGGCCTTCACACGGTAAAACACGTCGATGACTCCACCGTAATTGGCAGGATAAGGTACGTCGAAGGCGATTATATGTAGATGATAATCCGTATCATTCATAATGTCTGTAGATTTCAAGCAGTTTCTGTTCCTCGTTCTCCCAGCACAAATCCCGTGCCGCGACAGCAAGGTTTTGCTTCCATTGTTCCCTTCTCGCCGCATCCGACAAGGCCTCTCGAATCGTGGCGGCAATGGTGGCAGGTTCATGGTTTTCGATGAACAAACCCAAATCGTATTGTCTTATAATCTTCTCTATCTCGGTGAGATGAGAAGCCACAATCGGCACACCTGCCTGGATGAAGTCAAAGAGCTTGTTGGGTAAACTGAAGCGGTAGTTGAGGTTGGTGTCCTTGTCGAGGCAGAAGCCCAACTCGGCGAGCTGCGTGTAGGCCATCATCTGCTGATAAGGAATCCTCGGGAAAAAGCGTACACGGTCGGCGATCTTCATATCCTCCACCATCTGCTTCAAGACGGGCAACACATCACCACCACCGATGATCATCAGGAAGCAGTCGTCCAACAGCGCCATGGCCTGCACCAGCTCCTCGGCACCACGCTGGATGTTGATGCCCGAGCCTTGCAGTATCAAGAGATGTTTATCGGCAGGCAGACCCAATTCGGCCTTGTCGCCTTTGGGTGGTAGGGCCTTACGCGGCGGGATATTACGGATAACATGTACCTTGATACCGTATTTCTCACGGAACAAGTCGGCGATGCTGTCGCAGACCGTAATCATCTCGTCCAATTTGGGCACCACGAAGCCCTCAATACGTTTCCAAACGCGCTGCACCTTGGGACGATGCACCAACTCTGGCGTCTCGGTGAAATACTCGTGGCTATCGAAGACCATCTTGATACCTTTCAGCCGCGAGATAAAGTAATTGGGCAGGATGGTATCCAAATCATTGGACAGCAGCAGATGGGCGCGATGAAACAGCAGGAAAAAAAACAAGCGGATATTGTATTCGGCATAGAACAGCGGCCCTTTCTCGAAGAGCAGTTTCATCCGTTTTGTGCCATAGGGTCGTTCGTCCATAGGCGGACTCTTACGCTGCTTCCGCCCCACCAAAAGCACCTCGTAGCCAGCCTTTTGCAAGGCCAGGCACGACTTGTTGACTCTTTGGTCCGTAACCAAGTCGTTGATCACCGATACGATGGCGCGTTTCATCGGGACAAAGATACGAATGTTTTTGATGAAACGATGAAAATCCAACTCTATTGTGTATTTTTGCACCCATGAAAACCAACGTCAGCCTCAAACCCTACAACAGCTTCGGCTTCGATGCCGTAGCGAAATACTTCATCGAAATCAACGACATCGATGCGTTGCGCCAACTTGTCACCACTCCTGAATTCGAAAAGGAAAGGCATTTGATCCTCAGCGGTGGAAACAACATCCTTTTCCAAAACGACGTGTTTGATGGACTTGTGCTTTACATCAACACGAAAGGTATCGAGATCCTCCAAGAAGACGAAAACGAAGTCATCGTCCGTGCCCAAGCCGGTGAAGATTGGCCTGAATTTGTGCGTTTTTGTGTCAGAAAAGGTTGGCATGGTGTGGAGAACCTTGCCCATATCCCTGGCAAAGTGGGGGCTGCGCCAGTGCAGAACATCGGTGCTTATGGCATGGAGTTGAAAGACAGTTTCTTGCAATGCGAAGCAATGGAATTGATCAATGGCAAGACCAAGGTTTTCACAAAAGAAGAATGCCAATTTGGTTACCGTGAGAGCATTTTCAAGAGTGAGTTAAAAGGTCGATATGTCATCACCTCGGTGGACTTCCTATTGAAGAAAAATGCTCCACTCCATCTCGAGTACGGCAACATCAAGGCCTATCTAGAGCAAAATGGCATTGAAAGTCCTACTTTACAGCAACTCCACGACGCCATCTGCGCCATCCGCGACGCCAAGCTCCCCGATGTGAAGCAGATTGGCAGCGCGGGCAGCTTCTTCAAGAACCCCGTGATTGAAAGGGCGCAATTTGAGACCTTGCTAAAGGAATATCCCATGATGCCGCATTACGACGAGCCCAATGGCAAGGTGAAAGTCCCGGCGGGATGGCTGATTGAGCATTGCGGCCCTTCGACTCCTTCGACAGGCTCAGGAACCGCAGGGACCGCAAGTTGGAAAGGCTGGCGTGACGAGCATGTGGGCGTATACGACAAGCAAGCGCTCGTCCTCGTGCATTATGGTGGCGGCAAAGGCGAGGACATAGTGGAACTAGCACAAAAAATCCAGGATTCCGTGGAGGAAAAGTTTGGGATTCGAATCAGCCCTGAGGTGAATTTCGTTTAAGCACGTCTTATCAACTATTAAACACAAAGCGCCGGCAGAATATTCTGTCGGCGCTTATAGATTTCATAAATAGGTTTTTATTATTTAGCTTAACGCATCGCGTTCAACATCCTTCTTTGGATATTGGCGAAACGGTTGGCCTGTGCCGTGGTCATGGAACCGCGCGCATCTTCAATTTCATCCGACAACGATGCGTAGTCACTGGCGAGAGAAGCCATCTCCACAGCAGCGCTCATGTCGCCGCTCTTCGACTTCTTATACAGTCTGACATAGTCGTCAACAATTCTCTCGTAACGGTCCAGGATCTCGTCCCAGTTGGAGCCCAAGCTGGTAGGCACCTCGCGTACATAGAACTCTGTCTCATAAAACTCATCAAAGTCGACATCGGAAAAGTCAATAAACTCCATGTCCTTGTCTTCCGTCAGGTCGAAATCGTAGGTCGAACCGGTGAAGGCCTCAAACTCGCCTCTGTATCTGTTGCCCGTAAAGGTGCCATCGTATTCTCCCGTGTGCTTGCCTTTCTTGTTGTATTCCATCAGAGGCATGTCGTCACCGCTCAAATCGCCTTTCAAGTAAAGCAAAGCTTTCGGTCCATTTTTCTTATAGTAATAGGCACCTTTGACGTTGCCGTGGGATGAGATGAGCAATGACATGCAGATCGGCAAGTTTTTGCCGATGCTGCCGGAGAGATTGATCATGGTGGGTTGTCTCACGGTGAATTCGCTTCCCAACTTCACTTGTTTCGCAGTCTTTGCATCGACACCGAACGCCAAACTGCCAATCTCACCCACAGGTTTTTTGAGCAGATCCGTCAGTTCGGACCTATTGAATGAGATGTCGGTTTCGTCCGTCGAGAAGACATTACCGTCCTTATCGACAAACTCAGCCTTAAACACGGGTTCGAACGTGTTGTCATCGGTTCCCATGGCCATCCCTTGCTGCCAAGGCGCAGGCAGTCCTTCTTTGATACGTTTCAGTTCCAAGGCCACAAAGCCTTCTTCATTGGCTTGGTAGGATTTGGAAACCACTTCAAAATAGTCGCCTAACGGGCCGTCGATTTTCTCGGTGACAGGAGTGATGCCTTTATTGCATGATGAGAAGGCAATCAGCAGTAAAGCAAACAATGCAAGTTCTAGTTTTCTCATAACAATTGCCCTAAATACGTGTCGGGAGCAACTCTTTGGTTTGATTTAATTAGAATTAGTTTTAAAAAGGCACGGGATTGCGAGACCACGGGACATTGGTTTGTCTCGAACTCTCGAAATCCCGTGTCAAACGATACTGTATGTTACTCTAACTTATTATTTTTCACTTAAAGCTTTCGTCAGTTTCTCGGTGATTTTCACATAGCGCTTCACTTGGGCCGGAGTCATCTCGTCTTTAGCCTTTTCGAGCTGATTGGAAAGCTTTTGTGCCTTTTCGGCCAACTTCGCGTACTCGCCCATAGCGCTCATGTCGCCGCTCATGGCTTTCTTGTAGGTCTTGATGTACTGGTCGACATACTTTTCATACTCTTTCAGGAGTTTGTCCCAGTCGTCACCAGCTACGATTTCCGTCTTTGCTTTGCTAGTCGATTCCATAGCGGTAGCGGTTGTGCAAAAACTCCCCATCAGGAAAGCAACCATAGCAACTGTCAGTAAGGTCTTTTTCATTTTTCTTATCCCTATTTACGTGTCGGGCGCAACTTTTAAATGATTGATTGGTTTTATGGATTAGTTTCCGTTTGCAAATGTATTAAAAAATACTTTTAACCATTGGTTCTTGTTGGTCCTTTTTGCTTTGGGCTGATTTTCAGTTAGTTGAGAGATACGTGATGCGTGTCGCGGGACTGCGGGACACTTCGACAGGCTCAGTGACCCCTGAGGGACTGTGGGGTGAAGGAGACGTATCATTAATTTCCGAAAACTATGCGTAAATACGCGAAAAAATCAAATAATAACCTACAAGAGACTAGCTCGTTACGGCGCATAAACGACTCGTACCACAAAACTGTCGTTGTGCGCAGCCACATCGTCCCGTGGTATGACGAGAATGGCATCTACTACATAGGACTGGAAGATTTCTGTTTGGACTATATTGACGAGTTGGACAGAACGCTTTGAAAATTGGTCATTTTGATCCTTACTCCACATCCCGCACCAAACGCACCGACAGGCCGTCGCCGCGGTGACCGTCGCACTTGATTATGACCATACCAATCTCGTATGAGTCTTCGGTGGCCGCATCCGCGGTGTGGTAAACACCTGCATTCAAATAGACTCCGTCGATGGTGCGGACGCCTGCCTCGGGCAAGAACACTGCACCAGCAGGCTCCATCACCTTTTGGAAGTCATTTTGACTAATGACATTGTTACTAGCTTCAGCTGATACATCATTGACAGCATTTAACTGATAGGTCGTCACTTTCCATGTGTCGGGCAAAATGAGAAGTCCATCCACGCCATCTACTTTCGCTTTGGCGAAACGAACGCCCGAAGCGGTGTTGCGCACAAACAACAGATACATCCATTCCTCTTTCCTTGGCGTGCGCCATAGGTGCTCGCGATTGCCACCGTTCGAAATGACGTTGTAGCCCCAGTCGGCCTTGCCCGTCTGTTCATACAAACAGTAGGATGCCTTGCCATAGGCATAATGCAGCGCGTTGCTTTGCGTGTCCTTGTTGCCGCTCCAGGGCTGGTAGTTCACCGCGCCGTGGTCGTAGCCGCTCGTAGCCCAACCAAACAGGTCGATCCAGCCGCTGTAGGTCTCCGAAATTTTTTCGTTGTCTTTCCCTATAAAGTCGTATTGGTGCTCGGCAAAACGCCATGTCTGCGTGGTGGCTTGATATTGCAGGTTGCCTTTCGAGAACCGCACTTGCTTGCCCTCGCCAATGGAGATGAGCCCCGGCAAGGTGCCTTCCTCCAAGGGAACGAGGGTATCCAACGGCAAGGTAGTAAAGACCACCTCGTTACCATAGGTCGTGCCAGCGGTGCTGGTCAGGTAGGCACGGGCAAAATAGGTGGTATTGGGCAGCAGGCCATCCATGACGACGGGGTCGGAGCTACGCTCACAGAACGCATGGCGGCTCTTGAGGGTGGGGTTATGCAACAATCCCCAGCAGATGCCCTGTTCCGTCCCACCATATTGCTTTGTCGACAAAACGTCTATGCCTCCCACAGCAGTGGTAGCCGCAATCTCTTGGACAGGTCACGTCGTTATCGTGGGCGAGACGATCCATTCCAAGCTGTCGTAGGCCGCTTGACTAATCACGCCTTTTCGATAGGCTTCCCTAAACGACTCACAATGGCTGTTGATAAAACCGACAACAGCTTTTTCTTGCGATTGTTGGCAGTTCCCGCTCTGGAAGACAAAGTTCATCCATTCCTGGCTATTGTTCTGATAGAGATTCGCCATCTCATTGAGCCTCGTCTTGAGGTCCAAGCTGGCATTAGCCAGTCGGGCCAGCATCACCTCTCGATACTCTTTCCCCTGCCTGGCATCGTTGCTTGTCGGCTGAAACGCAGTGTTCACATACCATTCGGCCTCACCAAGATAATTCTTCTGGTCGGCAGTAATACCACTGGCCAGTGTTTCAGGTACTTCATTGTTTGAGGCCGGCTTAATGGCAAGGATGAGCAAGGGAATCAGCACTGCCGCCACGGCGTGCCAATGCACTGTCCTCCTCTACTGATCATTGCGTTCCAAGACCTTACGCACCTCTTCCATGTCGGCATAACGCTTTTCTGGTTCCTTACGTGTGCATTGGGCTGCGATGTGGCGATAACGGTGCGGAAACCGGTTGCCCAACATCAGGCCGAAGGCAAATATGTCAGTTCGGCAGTCTGTTTTTCGGCCAGATTCCATCTG
>JAEEGL010177201.1_pt1 | contig 11957 bp, 12 predicted proteins | sample 9134231 | NCBI WGS metagenome assembly JAEEGL01 (sample SAMN16246548, study PRJNA631951) | gut metagenome | biome: gut microbiome; feature: rumen; material: fiber-attached | host: Bos | place: Iran: Karaj | collected 2018-10 | reverse complement strand
TGAACGCAGGTCCTTGATGGCAATGAGCAGAAGCCCACGCTCGTCGGCAACGCCGAATGTTATCGTCAGAACACCAGCCTGTACATCGTTTAGACCCAGCAGGCGACTCAAGAGGTCGGGACCCATATCAGAAATCGTGGCACGCATAGGATGTCCCTGCTCGCCATATACGTCGTACAAACGCACAGGGCATGATGCGAACTGAACTGGCTGGCCGTCGGGCTGCCCATTTGGGAAAAACTCTGGCAGGCGCTTCTCGATGAAGCCGCTCATCTTTCCTACCTGGGAAATGCCAGAGAGGTCGCCCTTCATGTCGGCCATGAAGCAGGGTACGCCAGCCTGCGAGAATGTTTCGGCCATCACCTGCAGCGACACCGTCTTTCCTGTACCTGTGGCACCAGCTATGAGTCCGTGCCTGTTTGCCATGCGCCCCTGTATGGCCAATGGGCCACATCCAGCGTGGGCGATGTATAGTCCTTCTTCTTTTGTAAGCATATATGTATGATTTTAAGTATATTCCACTTATGCAATCAACGTGAACAGCCAGTATCCCCAATGCGCAACAATGGCTGCGCAGATGCCGCCAATGGTATGCGAAAGGATAGCCTTCGACGTGAGTTCGCGATAGCCCAAAGAGTCGAGCATAGCGGTATGTGTGCTCAGGTATCCACTCCAGCACATGCCGATAGCTGTGAACACGGCTATGGCGTTACCATCAATCCAACCCTGCGCTTGGAAGTTTGGCACAAGACCGAGGGCAGCCCCCACAGCACCGAGTGCAGTTATGGGGAACGAAAGCTGGTGAGGGTCTGTGAAACCAAAGAGCCAGTTGAAGAGCCAATCGACCTTACCCGCCAGCCACGGCAGAGCGGCCGTGCCTTCGTAGGCTGCTCCCGTATATGTTCCATCGGCACTCGGACCAAAGGTGAGCATCATCACAAGTGTGGAGATGATAAGCACTCCAGGAATAATGGCAAGACCTATGTCAACACCTGAACGTCCGCCGTCAAGCAGGGAGTTAAGGATGCGCACAAAGAGGCTGTTGGGCTTGTCCTCGTCTTCCTCTACCTTATCGACAAGTGTGTCTTGATGGCGCTCACTGACGTTGGCAGCCTCGTCCTTATAGTTTGGATATGCCTTGATGATGAAACGCTGCATAAGGCGCGTCGATACGATGCAGCCAAAGAACGCCCCAACGAGACCTATAAGAGGTGCGGCGAAGAAGCCCTGACCTACCATGAAGATTATGACGATGAGCCCCATGCCGAAGGCCGTACCAAAGTTCGTGAGCGAAATGAACTGGTACTTTTTGAAATAGGCACTAAAACGGCGGTCGCGGGAAAGCGTGATGATGGCGGGATTGTCAGAGAGGAACGTAAGCACAGCTCCCAACGATGCCACGCCAGGCAGATTGAAAAGCGGACGCATTAGGGGGCGCAGTATCTTTTCGAGCAAATCGACAACGCCAAACTCAACGAAAAGCTTTCCCACAGCACCCGTGATGACGCAAATCGCCATCAGGTAGAAGCAGGTGTTCAAAAGCAGGTCGTGAGCCGTCTTCATTACCGTGTTCAACATTGGAGCGGCTCCCATCTTCATGCCCATGTAGGAAAAGAGCCCTACTACGATGAGCAAGCAAACAATGCCCGATAGGGCTGTGGACTTTGAGTCTTTCAACTTATACATTGTGTGTAGGTGTGTTCAAAACGAGGTTTTACTTTGTCAGTCTTAGCAGATTCACGTTCCACGTGATGCCACAGTCAAGGAACAGGTGCTTGTCCTGGAGAGTGCCTGCGGGGTTTCCGTTATGCCCAAACGTATATGCGCCGTTGGCATGCAGGCGCAGGGTGCGGTTTCCAAGTGGGTAGAACTCTGCACCAGCACCCACACGTGTAATCTCCGTTCCTGGCTGTATGCAGAAGTCGCCAGCGTGATTGGCTTTGTTTACGTCGTATGTGGCCTTCGCAAGTAGCGTAAGCTTAGAGGTGGGACGATAAGCAAGCTCGCCCATGACGCTGCAGTCGCGGAAGAATACGGGTTCCCCTTCAACAGTCCTGTTCATAAAATCAAGCTCGAGGTGGAAGCGTCCAAGGTCGAAAGCATTGCCCAGGGCAACGTAGCCGATGAACTTCCCTTGGGCATATTCGATTGCGTTGACACTCCACAGCGTCTTCCATACTCCATGGTTGCCCATCCACATGACGTTGTAGGCATAGGTATCCTGCCCTTCACCACGGAATGGGCTTTGGCAGAACTGGGCCATGAAAGAGTCCTTGCCACCACGAAGTCCAAACGTAGCAGAAACGCCCCACTGATATGGTCTTATGTTGTTCCAGTATTCTGAAGCATAGTACACATCAATCGGCGCCTTGTCGTATTCGTAGCCGCCAATGCCCACAATCTGCTTACCCGCTGCCATCGAAAACTGGTCAGTAAACTTGTAGTCGAGAGTCAGCCAGTCGGTAGCATCGAAAAAGGAGTAGTTTATGTTCGTCTTGTTAATGCGCTGACGATAGGAGAATGTCATCTTATCTCCAATTCGCGCACGCATGATGAAATTGAAGAACTTTCCCTTGAAACCATTGGCATCGCGAAGTTCCTCGCCATCGATGCTTTCATGCTGGTAGTCGCCACGGACCTGCAAGTTCAGGCTGTCGAGGCGAACAATTTGAGCCTGCGACTTCACACTCGGCGCGAAAAACGCAGTAGCAGCCGCAAAAATAAAAAGAAAAAGGGTGCGTGTTGAATTCGAATAATTCATGCTATTCATTTATTTCTTGTTTCGTTTCATTTTGACAATCATAACGGCAACGATGGCGGCAACAATGGCAAGCAAGGAGCCGAAAAACGCAGGATGTTCCCAGAAGGATGTATTCTGCTCCTTATTCCATTCGGCTGCGCTCTGCCTGACGCCCTCGATGATTGCGCGGCTCGAATACGTGGCTCCTGTCACCACATCCACGCTCTTGGCCTCGACATCGCTGACTGGCACGCCATCCCATGCATGCAACAGGCTCTTGGCATTATTCCAGAACTGCGTATCCTCGTTGTTGGGAAGTGCCGTTATTGAATCTATCACGCCTGTGGAGGATACGTGTATCTCCAGTGGTACAGGACCGCCAAAGCCTCGCACGTCTGGGGCATACTGACTCGTTTGTATTACGATGGGCTCCATTATGCTTACTTTACATGTTCACGATATGCTTTCAGGGCTGCACGCACGTTGCCTATGAGCCCTTTGCTGCTATACGTAGCACCTGTCACCACATCGACGTTCATGGCCTCAGCCTTGCGCGCCTGCTTGCCCACCCAACGACGAAGCAAAGGTTCTGCGTCCTGGAAGTATTCAGGCGTTTCACGATTCTGCAGAGCCATGAGTTTCTTTACCGTCCCCCCTGCGTCGACATAAACGAGGACAGGCGTGGCGCCGCGATACCCCCTTATGCTTTGCGCATAGGGTGTGCTATTGATAATGTGTCCAGACTTTTTCTTTCCCATCCTAACGCTCCAAATGCCATCGTGCGCCTTCTGGAGGGTTGCTCCTTTCAAGCCAAGTCGCGAAAGCTGTTGTGCGCTGGGAGCAGCCACATTCCCCGACGTTTGCGCCGTAGCATAGGCAAACGTAAAGAGAAGCAGTGTCAACAGTAGAAATGTTTTCTTCATATCATTCAAATGTTCAAATAGTCAGGTTGTCAATTGTTAAAATAGTAAGATGTTTCAGTTTCCGTTCATGATGAAGTCGAGAGCTTCACGAATAACTTCAGGCTCAGGATGCACATCGATGACAGGCTTACCGACATCACTCAAAAGCGTCATACTCAGGCGACGGTCGGAGTTCTTCTTGTCGTGGCTCATTATCTCAAGAAGGGCATCATAGTCACGACATTCTATCTGCGGACGTCCGTAATGCTCTCTTACAAAGACCGTAACATGGCGAAGCACCTCCGTGGGAAGCCCTGCCTCTGCCACACTCACAAACATCTCTCCCACAAGCCCCCATGCCACACAATAGCCGTGAAGCTGCGGGTGCTTAGTGCGCAGGAGGAACGTCTCTATGGCATGTCCTATGGTGTGGCCAAGATTCAGCGCCTTGCGAAGCCCATGCTCTGTGGGGTCTGCCTCGACGATGCAGCTCTTCACCTCTACACTCTTGCGTATCATCGTCGAAAGTGCGCCGAGGTCTGGTTCGAGTATGTCGAACTGAACATGCGAGGCAAAAGTCGGCATGTCTGAAAGCAGGGAGTGTTTCAGCATTTCAGCATAGCCGGAAAGCATATTCTGCCTGTCAAGGGTTTTCAGGAAGTTCGTGTCGATGAACACCTTGCGCGCATCGCGGAACACGCCCACCTCGTTCTTCAATCCTCCGAGATTTACTCCCGTCTTGCCACCCACTGAGGCGTCCACCATAGCAAGCAACGTCGTGGGGACGTTGATGAAGTCGATGCCGCGCTTGAAGGTGGAAGCCGCGAAGCCTCCCATGTCCGTAACCATACCTCCTCCAACGCAGACGAGTATCGAACGTCTCGTAGCACCACGCTTGCTCAGTGCCTCCCAAATAGTGACTGCCGTGGAAACGGTCTTGTTCTCATCGCCAGAATCTACGACAATGACATTCTCAGCATCGGCGCTCACACCCAAGCGGGGTAGGCACAGAGCGGCCGTGTTCGTATCGGCAAGGTAGAACACGCGCCCTGTCTGAATGTCCTCAGATGCAGTTGCGCCAAGCGCACGGCTCAGGACTTCTGGAGATATGCTTTCGTAGCTGATGTTCATTGTTCGGGACTTTTGCCTTCAAAGCTTTCTATGGCTTTTCGATAGGATTCTGGAACCTCGACGGAGGCCTGCGCCTTCAGCGAGTAGCACACCATGACGGTGCTGCAACGGCACACCTCGCGCCCCGTCTTCTGGTTTACGGCACGCTGTACGAGCGTGAAGCTCTTCTTTCCCACTCGCGGCACACAGGTCTCGATAACAATATCATCGCCGTAGAATACAGGTTCAAAGAAATCGGCATTTATGTTCACAACGACGGAGACAATGTCAGGCGTTCCCTCGTTGAGACGCAATGCTCCAGCGAGGTATTCGACCTTGCCCAAATCGTAGTAGGAGAAGTACGCATTATTATTTACATGCCCATAGCGATCAACGTCGTTGAAGCGTATCTGTATTGGCATGCGATGGTTAAATGAAAGATGTTCTTCCATACTTATTTATATTTTCAGCGGCGAAAATACAATTTTTTTCGGATATTCACCATGAATATATGCTATTTTTGTTTTACTTTCGCGGCGGAAAAGAAGAACCGACAATCTATCTAATACAATGTTCGCGATATTATTGAATTTTCTGGCTGTCCTCGGTGGCAGCATTTTAGGAGCCGTCACGAAGAGGGGAATAAACCCCAAATACCTATCTGCAGTAAACACGGGCATGGGTATAGCCATACTCGTCATGGGCACCAACGTGGCCATGCAGAACATGTCAAACACGCGCCATCCCGTACTCTTCATCTTCTGCCTCGCAGTGGGTGCACTTATCGGCACTTTCCTACGCCTCGACGAGCGCATGGACGCTGCATCGCGACGCGTAGAAAACCGCACTGGAGGACGGCAAAATGGGACGCCGTCGCTCGCCGAGGGCATAACGACGGCAGTGCTTCTATGCTGCGTGGGCACACTGGCTATCATGGGGCCCATACTCTCTGCCATCAGCGGCGACGACACGTACCTCATGACCCTGGCGGCGCTGAACTTCGTGACACTTGTCATCATTGGCAGCACATACGGCATCGGCGTGGGCATTGCCGCCATACCTGTGCTCATCTGGCTGTCGTTCTTCTACCTCGTTGGAAAGCTTACGGCTGGAGTCGTCAATACAGACCCCGAGACTTTCTCGGGCATGATAATGACGGAAACGAACATCGTCGGCGGCGTGCTCATAGCAGCAGCCGGCCTCGGCGTGCTGAACATCAAGGACTGCAAGACGGTGAACCTGCTGCCGGCCTTGATAATGCCCTGCCTTTACTTCTTCGCAACGCTTCTTTTCGAATAATACACCTTCCACACATTAAAAACCATGAAACGTATCATTCTCGCCATAATCACGTCGTGCCTTGCGCTGCAACTGTCCGCGCAGTTCGAGGGCTTCGTGCATCCCACACATTGGTGGGCGGGCATGAAGAATCCATCCCTGCAGGTCCTTATACACGCAGAAGGCGCAGGCAAGGCTGCTGTAAGTCTGGAGGGCGCACGGGGCGTAAAGCTCTCACGCACAGTACAACTGCCGAACAAAAACTACGCGCTGCTTTACCTCGACATCAAAAAAGCGCAGCCGCAGGAGTTTAACATCATCCTGAAACATAGCGACGGAAAGCGCACCGCCCTACCCTACAGCCTTCTTCAGCGCGACGGAAAGAAGCGGGGGACATGGGATGCCTCCGACGTTGTGTATCTGATTATGCCCGACCGCTTTGCAAACGGCAAATGCGAGAACGACCGCATAGCCTCTCTTCGCGAGGACGACGCACAAAACGGTCCCTACGACATGCGCTGGGGCGGAGACTTCGAGGGCATAACGCAGCACATGGACTACTTTGCAGACCTCGGAGTGACAACGCTTTGGCTCACGCCCACACTACTCAACGACATGCCGCGCTGCACGTATCACGGCTACGCCATCACCGACTACTACACGATGGACCCGCGCTACGGCAGCAACGAGGAGTATCGCACGCTGGTGAAGGCGGCTCACTCAAAAGGGCTCAAGGTGATACAGGACATGGTGTTCAACCACTGCGGCGCCCTGTGCCCCATATTCACGGACATGCCAGACACGACATGGTTCAACCACGGCTCCCACTATGTGCAGACGAACTATCGCACGGGAGCGGCGTCCGACCCTCACGCCTCCCGCGAGGACATGGCGCTGGCACAGGACGGATGGTTCGTGGAAAGCATGCCCGACTGGAACCAGCGCAATCGCGACGTGCTGACATACCTTGTGCAGACAAGCATCTTCTGGATTGAGGAAGCAGGCATCGACGGCATACGCATGGACACATATCCCTACGCCGACTTCGAGGCTATGGCGGAATGGTGCAAGGCTGTTGACAGGGAGTATCCAGGCTTCAACATCGTTGGAGAGACATGGCTCGGCAGCAACGTGGGCATCTCGTTCTGGCAGAAAGACAGCCGCCTTGCAGCACCGCGCAACTCGCAACTGCCCTCCATCATGGACTTCCCGCTCATGGACCTCCTACATGTCGTAACGTCTGAAGACGCGTCCACATACGGCAAGGGCATCAACCGCCTGTACGAATACCTCTCCCAAGACTTCGTATTTGCCGACCCGCTCCACCTGCTCACGTTCCTCGAGAATCACGACACTGACCGCTTCAACGCTTCGCCCGCAGATTCTGCAAACTTCCGACGCTATCGCCAAGCCATCACGATGCTCCTCACCCTGCGCGGAATGCCGCAGCTATACTACGGCTCCGAACTGGGCATGCAGGCAAACAAGCACAGAGGCGACGGACACCTTCGCCAGCCGTTCCCACAGCAGGCGTTCCAATCCTCTGGGCGCTCATACGGACAACGGCAGTACTTCGACCTCACGCGCCGCCTGCTGCAATGGCGCAAGACGTCCCCCGCCGCGCAGCACGGCGCACTGCGCCACTTCGCCCCGCAAAACGGAGTGTACGTCTATGCCCGCACGCTGAAGGACGAGACTGTTACGGTAGTCGTAAACGGAACCGACTCCCCGCAATGCCTCGACCTTGCACCATACCGCGAGGTATTGCCGTGGAACGAAGCCAAGGACGTCGTAACAGGGCGAACCCTACAACTTGGCGCATCGCTACAACTCGGCATTCGCGACATACTTGTCCTCACAGGCAGGCACTAACACTGAAAGAAAGTTTTTCAGGGCACAAACATAAGCCGATAAATCAAGCCGGACGACCCGCAAGGATTGTCCGGCTTACTTTATAAAGATGCGTGACCACCACACACTACAATCCCACAAATATACGCAGGGAATATACAATTGTTTCAAAGCATGAAACTCTATGTTCCAAAGCCCGAAACGCATTATTCCAAGGCCTGAAACGCAGTGTTTCAAAGCCTGAAACTTTGTGTTTCAAAGCCGCGGACTTTTCTTGGAACACGTATCTCAGTATATGTCAAGCACTTATCGCTTCAGCCACAATGCTATTTCTCCTATTTCAAACAGTAAGTAGAATAACGAAAACGTACCTTCTCTGGCTGACGTTTTTTCGCAAGGCAGACTTCAAGTGAGCTTGATTTACTCTTTTACATATAAAAGTTTAAATAATACCTACACTACCTACACTACTGCAATACTGATTGATTTTTAACTTATTAGCAGTGTAGGTATAGTGTATGTAGTGTAGGTTCTTCGCCATATTTACTCTTTTCGGGGGCGATTTTTGCTCTCAAAACATGAAAAAATAGGGTGGAATTTGTTTAGAAAGCCCCCTCTTCAACTAGCGAAGCGTCCTGAGGGACGATTACTCGCCCCATGAGGGTGGAAGCCGAGAAATCGACCGTATTTATACGCCGTATTAGCCTTAGCCATAATACTTTTTCACTTGTTTCAAACAAGAAAAATGAAGAGGACGCAAGAGCTGAGAATAGACGATTGTGCCTGTCCGACTTTACGCCCCGTGAATTGATGCTAGAACTAAAGCGCAGAGGCTATGAAGGGCGGCTTACCTACGTTGAAACGCACATGATAGATTAGGAAATGTTACAATAAAAATCATGTATATTTTAATATGCGCTAATCCTTTCCTATATTTGCCGCATGAAACAAGAAACAATGCTTTACGCTAAATAAAAGTCTTATGGAAGAGGGAAAAAAACACGAAATCCCGCAGTTCGTAACGGACTTGTGTGTAAACAATGGTTTTGACTACGCTGAGTATCTAGGTGTTTATAAAGGATGGGATATTTATGCTCCCATGTTTTATAATCCAGACACTCTCTATGGACGGATTTGTTTTATCCACGTAAAAGGAAACAAGTGGAGGCAAAGTAAAAGTCATAGTGAAGCAAGCAAAATCATACAGTATTTTCACTGGAATGACTAAGTGTGTTTCTTGACTGCTATATGTCTTATATTACTTACGTTGATCAAGAGATTGTCAACTCTTAGAAGTTGGCAGTTTCTTGTTTTTCTTGCTTTAGTCATAATACTTTTTCACCTGTTTCAAACCTGCACGAAATATCTTACTGAAAATAAAGCCTTGGAAGGTTTTCCTCATATAAATTCGATGCACTTTCTTGATTTCATACTGTCTTCAGATACCTTTTTTACGCGTTTTATTCCCAATAGTGATAACTATAGGTTTGCTGTTTGTCGGGCACAAAGATAATGCTTATTTGACACCGAGAAGGAATAAATTCCAAAATTCTTTCTTTACGGGCTGCAGCACTTACCTGTGTGAAACTATGTCTTATATATAATCCTTGGTACAAGCGACTGAAGCCTGCGCGCTCTAACCAATATGAAAAGGGCGCACGGAAGTTCCCCATTAACGGATTCCGTGCGTCCCTTCTATGTCTTCAAGTAGTCCCGCTCAGCTGAGCTTGTGGATAACAAGGCCCGAGCGAAGCTTTGGTTCGAACCACGTAGCCTTCGGCGGCATTATCTTTCCGCTGTCGGCGATGTTCATAATCTGCTGCATCGTGACGGGATAGAGGGCGAGCGCCATCTTCATCTCGCCGCTATCGACGCGACGCTTCAGCTCGCCGAGACCGCGAAGGCCGCCAACGAAGTCGATGCGCTGCGAGGAGCGCAGGTCGCCGATGTTGAGCAGTTCGTCGAGGATGAGGCGCGACGAGATGTCAACGTCGAGCACGCCGATGGGGTCGCTTTCGTCGTAGGTGCCGGGCTTCGCCTTCAGGCTGTACCAGCGACCTTCGAGGTAAAGCGAGAACTCGTGAGCCTCGGCAGGGCGGTATTCCTCCGTACCCTTGTCGGCGACGACGAAGTTCTTTTCCAAAGCCTTCAGGAACTCTGCTGGCGTCATGCCGTTGAGGTCCTTGACGACGCGGTTGTAGTCGAGGATTGTGAGCTGCTGCTCGGGGAAGCACACGGCCATGTAGAAGTTGTACTCCTCGTCGCCCGTATTGTTGGGATTGGCTTTTGCCTTTTCTGCTCCCACGAGTGCGGCAGCGGCACTGCGGTGGTGTCCGTCGGCGATGTACATGGCGTCCATCTCGGAGAACTCCTTCGTGATGGTGGCAACGTCAGTGCGGTCGCTGATAACCCAGAACTTATGTCCGAAGCCGTCGATGGGGGCAATGAAGTCGTACTCGGGCTCTGTGGCGGCATACTTCGCTATGAGGGCAGCCAACACGGGGCGGTCCTTATAGGCGAGGAATACAGGCTCAACGTTTGCGTTGGTGTTGCGAACGTGCTTCATGCGGTCCTCTTCCTTGTCGCGGCGCGTGAGCTCGTGCTTCTTGATGCGGCTCTGCATATAGTCGTCCGTGTGGCAGCAGACAACGAGGCCATACTGCGTCTTGCCGTTCATCGTCTGGGCATAGAGGGAGTAGTTCTCCTCCTTGTCCTGTACGAGCCAGCCCTTTTCCTGGAAGAGGCGGAACTGTTCCGCACCGCTCTCATAGACGCGCGGGTCGTACTCGCTTGTTCCCTCGGGGAAATTGATTTCAGGTTTGATGATGTGATACAGGCTCATCTCGTTGTCGCCAGCTTCGGCGCGAGCCTCGTCGCTTTCAAGCACGTCATACGGACGGCTCTCTACTTTTTCGACTAAGTCTTTGGGAGGACGCACTCCCTTGAATGGTTTTATTCGCATAGATAATAGCCCCACCCCGCCCCTCCCCAAAAGGGAGGGAGGTGGGATAGATTTATTGGATTGTACGTAATCGGTTCACGGTCTCGTCAAAGATAACGTCAGCTACATGAGATGGGTTTTCCTCAACCTCGTAGTTTTCAAATCGAAGGACTTTATATCCTTTTGACTCCAAATTTGCAGTTCGTTCCGCGTCTGCACGTTGCTGTTTCGGAATGAAGTGATATCCACCATCCAGCTCTACAACAAGTTTTGCACGCAAACAAACAAAGTCTGCAATGTAGTTACAAATGATATGCTGACGGCGAAAGCGTATGCCAAGTTTATTCTTTCGAAGATATTTCCAAAGCGTTTCCTCAGCTTCAGTAGGATGGCTCCTGAACAAACGCGAATTGTGTTTCAAGAACTCGTAATCTACCTTAGACGCCGTTTCGTAGTCAAATCTTTCCCTCATGATTCAAAACTAACCATTCCCCTTCCTCCCTCTTGGGGAGGCAAGGGGCTGGGGTTGGAGGGGCTTTACTTATTCACTTGGAAACGTGTGCATCCGTCCTTGAAGAAGCCGACAATCTGGTTTGCAGCAGCGAGGCCCGCGTTGATGTTTGCCTCTGCGGTCTGCGCGCCCATCTTCTTCGGCGTTGCGAAGTAGCGGTCGCCGAGTTTCTCGATGGCTTCGTCGTGTGCGGCAAGCTGGAGGTCGCTGAGATAGCGCAGGTCTGTGCGCTCCTGCATTGTTGCGATGAGCTCAGGCTCGTTGATGACGTCCTGACGTGCCGTATTCACGAGGATTCCGCCCTTCGGCATCGAGCCGATGAGGGCTGCGTTGATGCTTTGGCGCGTTTCTGGCGTGCTGGGGATGTGAAGACTCACGACGTCGCTCTTTGCGAAGAGTTCTGCTGGCGTCATCACCTGCTCCACGTTCTCACGCGTAAACACTTCTGCGGGACAATATGCATCGTAAGCGCAAATCTCCATGCCGAAGCCCTTTGCGATGCGCGCCACGTTCTGCGGCACGTTGCCGAAAGCGAGCAGGCCGAGGCGCTTGCCCTTGAGCTCCGTGCCCGCCTTACCATTGAAGCGGTTGCGGACGGCGAAGAGCAACATGCCAAATACGAGT
>JAEEGL010149643.1_pt1 | contig 11957 bp, 8 predicted proteins | sample 9134231 | NCBI WGS metagenome assembly JAEEGL01 (sample SAMN16246548, study PRJNA631951) | gut metagenome | biome: gut microbiome; feature: rumen; material: fiber-attached | host: Bos | place: Iran: Karaj | collected 2018-10 | reverse complement strand
TCCGGACGCGGAATATACGGTAAGAGATGAAGATGGCGAGCTTTGTTATGCGGCATTGGTTGCGCGTAAGCTGGATCTTAATGCGGAGTGGGTTTCTGTTTCGGGCTACGGTATGTATGTTGAATACACCGGCGATCCTGAAGGGATACTTCCAAGAGTATTTAATTATCAGAATGCCTTTTATGACAAAGAGGAGAGAGCGGATCTTTCACGTTTCATTCCGGATAATATAATCGTGAATCTCGGAACAAATGATTCCGGTCCGATGACTGATAATATACTGATACAGAAAGGCTATCTGGCAAGGTATGAGAGTTTTCTTTATTCACTTCGCATAGCTTATCCTGATGCAAATATCATCTGTGTTCTGGGTACGCTTGCACCGGGATATTATAAATACGTTCAGCAGGTTCTGGACAAGGTGAAGGCTGACGGCTTCACGAAAATCTACGGATTGGAGCTCCCGGAGCATGATGTAGAGCATGATGGTATGGCTTCAGGTCATCCTTCAAGGATAACTCATGAGAAGGATGCTGACAGGATAGTGGCATTTATGAAGGAGAATAAACTGGTCTAACGATAGGCCGGGATAGTGATGGAACCAAGGTGATCCGGCGATGAATCAGATTAGACCAGGTTGGAAAAATCACAGGGAGGAAAAAAATATGAGGCTTGCGGCTATATTTTCTGATCATATGGTTCTGCAGAGAGATAAGACTGTTTATGTCTTCGGCGAAACGGAAAAAGCTGTAAATGTGAGCGTAAGAATAGATGATATTGAGGCGGAGGTTTTTGTAGAGGCCGGTATTTTCACCATAGGGCTTCCGAAGCATCCTGCAGGCGGACCGTACACAATGACAGTCAGGGCTTATCAGGAAAAGGACAATGAACCTGTATTTGAAAAAGAAATCAGGGATGTGTATTTTGGCGAAGTCTGGATAGAGAACGGCCAGTCAAATATAGAATTTGAAATACAGAATGCAGAGGGTGGACAGGCGGAGCTGGAGTCTGTGGATCTGCCTATGATAAGATATTTCAAATCAATCAAGACTCCGGTGGTGGATGATGCACTGCTGGAGGCAGAGGAGAAGCTGACGTGGCATAGACTAACAGACGGAGACTTCAGGGATATGTCCGGTGTGGGATATTTCTTCGCAAAGAAGCTTCATGCAGAGCTTGATGTACCGATCGGAATAGTGGACTGCTATCAGGGCGGAACCTCCATAAGCTGCTGGCTTACTGAGGATAGACTTGCGAAATATGATGAGGGCAGGAAATATCAGGAAGAATTTGAGGAGAGTATAAAGGGCCAGACTGAGGAGGAGTACAACAGACTGCTCCTTACCTACAACGAGATGGTTGAGAAGCATCTTACGCTGGCTGCCGAGGCGAAGGCGAAGAATCCGGATATAACACCGGAAGAGCTCTCTGCAGTGGCAGGTGACTATCCGTGGCCGCCTCCGATGGGCCTTAAGTCAGCCTTCAGACCGAGCGGTCTCTTCCATACGATGATTGAAAGAATTGCGCCATACCAGAGCCGCGGACTTATTTATTACCAGGGCGAAGAAGATGCTGTAAAATACGATAGATATGAAATACTCCTGAAGGAGCTTATCACAGAATTTAGAGAGACATTCCTGGATATAGAGCTTCCTGTTGTTATACTTCAGCTTCCGATGTTCATAGGAAGAGGTGCGGAGGATAAACGTGAGTGGGCTTACATCAGAAAGGCGCAGGACAGTGCTGTAAAAGCTTCGGAGGGTACGCTGATAGTTTCACTCATCGACTGCGGTGAATATGATAACGTTCATCCGGTGGATAAGAAAACTCCGGGTGAGAGAACTGCTGTAAGGATTATGAAGGATGTTTACGGGCTTGAAGCAGGAAAAGCAGAGCCTGAGCTGGCAGAGATTACTGAGGTTTCGGGATTCAAATATATCCTGAGCTTCCTTAATGCCGAAGACGGACTTATAACGGCTGACAACAAGCTGATCGACCTAAGAAAAGAGCTGGCGGAATCAGCTGATAACCGTAACGATACTGCTTCGACGGATCATATTTTTGGCTTTGAAATATGTCTTAAAGGAAGCAATGAATGGAGCATTCCTTCTAATATCAGTATCGAAGGAGACAAGGTTGTGATCGTCTCGTCTGAAGAGCTTGAAGGCGTCAGATATGGCTTCTTTGATTACGGAAAAGTGAATCTCTATAACAAAGCTATGATGCCGGTCAGACCGTTTGAATATAGCTTATAATGATGAAATCTTTGACTTGTCAGACAATACTGTATTTTGTATAATATTGTTACGACAGATAAATTGAATGCGATAATCAGGTTATTCCTCCCGGGCGTCTGTCGGGAGGAATGCTGTTTTTGAGGTAACATGAGAATGAAAAACATAGCATTTCTTACCAGCGGAATCATGGATTATCTGTCATCGGACGCATGGAACGGTATCAAAAATGCAGCAAGAAACGATGATGTTAATCTTATTACGGTTCCACTGAAATATATTGCCCGCGATCTGAACGGGCTTCCTGATCGATATGAATATCAGTATGAGGTAACAGCAAGCTTTCTGAAGAAGGAAAGTATTGATGGTCTTATTGTTGCGGCTGATTATATCGGATGCCTAACAACCAGAGAGGTTCTTGAGGATTTTATAAGGTCACTGGACGATATTCCTATGGTGCTTATGGCTTCACGTATTAAGGGATATCCGGGGGTGACCTTTGATAATGTCACGGGAATCAAGGAGGCGCTCAGTTACCTTATTGAGAAGAAGGGTATCAGAAATATTGGAATGATAGGCGGACCTGATTGGAACAACGATGCCCATGAGAGAAGACTGGCTTACGAGGAATGCCTGCGTGAGCATGGTATAGAGATAAAGGACAACTGGTATATAGAGGGTGACCTTACAGAGCAGGTGATCGCGGAAGCAGGTGAGCTTCTTGATATGGCGCCGGAGCTTCAGGCTATATTCTGCGTAAATGATTCTACGGCAATCGGTCTCTATGATGTGATGCGCCGCAGAGGACTTGAACCGGGAAGTGACATATGCGTTTTCGGTTTTGATAATCTGGTCAGCGGAGCCATGATGAATCCATCTCTGTCCACCATCGATGCAAATACAACCGAGCTTGCGGGATATGCATACAAGATGCTGATGCGCATGCTTTGCGGTGAAGAGGTGGGCGAGGAGAAAATACCGACAAGATTCATCTGCCGTGATTCCTTCGGAAATGCAAGTGATGCAGTGGATCGTGGCGGTGACCAGCTGATCTCCAAGCTTTTCCTTGATCATTATTTCAATCAGGTATTTTATCGTTACAGAAATCATGAGATGGAGGACGGTTCTCAGCTTCGTCTCAGGTTTATCGAGGTTATGTCGGAAATGATCGATATCACAAGACGTATAGATGTTGACGATGCCGGCATCAGGCGTCTTACGGATAAGATAAAATCCTTCCTGAAAAACGGTGCGTTGGATTATACCGATTATGATGAACTGATCCCTTATATGCAGAGGGTTCACAGTGAGGTAACAAAGTGTTTTACCGATGATATGCGAAAAAAGAGGGCCAGCGAGGTTCTTGCTGTGCTCTACAAATATATAATAAAGATACAGAACAACAGAAATGTTAAATACAAGGAGCATCTTGATCATATTCTTTATTCCATGAAGACGCTTGTGAGGGACAGCCTTAACTTCTCCTATGCAAACGATCTTAGCTATGTGGAGCTGGTGTCGCACCTTGACTGGATGGATATCAGGAATGCTTATGTGTATATATTTGAGAAGCCTATCGTGCGACTGCAGCAGGAGCCGGTGGATACGTCCATACCGATCAGGCTTAAGGCAACACTCAAGAATGGCGTTCCCGAAAGTGTGCCTTTCAACAGACAGCCTGTTACCTGTGAAGAGCTTTTTAATAATGCCGAGATGGGCGATGAAAAAAAGGAACTTGTTATGATGCCGCTGTATTTCGGAGATACGGTATATGGACTCATACTTCATGACCTTACGGAAATGACCTTCCGAAATGGCGAATTCCTTACCAATCAGCTTGGAACGGCTGCCAGAATGATAGAGGTCCTTCGTGTAAATAATGAGGTGCAGAAGCAGCTTGAAGACAGTATTGCAGTCATGAGGCAGCATAATATTGAGCTGGATAAGCTTTCGAGAAACGATGTTCTGACGGGCATACTTAACAGGCGCGGCTTTAATGAAATGGCTGAGGAAATAATTACCGAGAATAAACAGGCCGGCAGAGATACTCTCATATCATATGTTGATATGAATAACCTGAAGATCATCAATGATCGTTTCGGACATGAAGAAGGAGACTTTTCACTTCAGACAATTAGTAGTATACTGATGGATGTTGTTGGTGATAATGGTATAGTCGGACGAATCGGTGGTGATGAATACGCCTTCGTTTATTCGGGAATACTTCAAGGGAAGGAAATAGCCGACAGGATAAAGGCAACATTTGAAGAGTTTAATAAAAACAGCGTGAAGCCGTACAATATTTCCGTGTCCTGTGGCTTCTGTCTGGTTGCCGGTGCAGACAAGGAGATGACTTTGGAGGAAGCAATGTCTATAGCCGACAGAGATCTTTATATCGCTAAGCAGAGTAAGGACAACAGAATCATAAAAAACAGAAACGGCAGAAAGATTAGCTGACAGAAAGGACAGAAAAATGAGCAGATCTATAGCAGTACTCGGACTTGGACGTTTCGGCAAGAAGCTGGCGCTCAGTTTGTATGATATGGGTGAGGAGGTAATGGCCATCGATAAGAACGCCGAACTTGTTGAAGCGGTTTCGGGCGGCGTAACATACGCAGTCGAGGCGGACGTTTCAAATGCAGATGCACTTAAGGGCGTAAATATCGGAGATATGGATACCGTTGTGGTTGCAATGGGATCAGATCTGACAGCAAGTATTATGGCGGTAATGGTTTCTAAGGAGCAAGGCGTTCCTCACGTCATAGCCAAGGCGGCAGATGAAAGAATGGGCGAGATACTGAAGAAGGTCGGAGCTGATAAGATAATATTTCCTGAGGAGGAGACCGGACTCAGAACAGCGAGAAGGCTGGCATCGGATTCCTTCCTTGACTTTTTCGATATAGATGACAATCTCTGTTTGGTAGAGATCATGCCTAAGCCGGAATGGATAGGAAAGAATCTTATAGAGCTTAATCTCAGAGAAAAATACAGGGTGAATGTTGTAGCTGTGAAGGATCACAGTGAGATGCGTTCCTTCATAGATCCGAAGAGACCTCTTGAGAATGATACAGAGCTCCTGGTCATCATAGAGAAGGCGGATCTGAAGCTTATCAAATAATGTATTAAATATAAACTAAGGAGGGTTTTGTTATGACTTATTCAATTGAGGGTACACCGTTACCGGTAGTAATCTGTAATCTTGAAAGCGGAGAGGTAATGATCACGGAGAGTGGCGGGATGGCCTGGATGTCTCCAAATATGCAGATGGAGACTGTAGGAGGCGGCGTTGGCAAGATGTTCGGCCGTGCATTTTCGGGCGAGTCTATGTTTCAGAACCGCTATACAGCACGTGGAAACGGTATGATCGCTTTTGCATCAAGCATGCCGGGACAGATCAGAGCTTTTGAGATCGGACCGGGTCGTGAGATCGTCTGCCAGAAATCAGCATTCCTTGCTTCTACAGCAGGAGTTGAGCTTTCAATCCACTTCAATAAGAAGGTCGGTTCAGGCTTCTTCGGCGGTGAAGGCTTCATTATGCAGAGACTTTCAGGAACCGGTATGGCATTTGTAGAGCTTGACGGATATATCAAGGAGTATGACCTTGTTCAGGGTCAGCAGATCGTAATAAATACAGGTTATCTTGCAGCTATGGAATCAACCGTATCTATGGATATTCAGACAGTTCCGGGACTTAAGAATAAGCTTCTCGGCGGTGAGGGCTTCTTCAATACACGTCTTACGGGACCTGGTAAGGTTTGGATCCAGTCTATGCCTGTTTCAAATCTTGCAAGTTCTATTATTCCTTTTATTCCTCAGAGATAAGAGACAGATGATTTTAAGTTGAAATATAAAAAACAGCCGAAAATAGCTAAAATTTGCTATTTTTTGGCTGTTTTTTTACAGTTTTTTATATTTAAGGTCATACTTTGTTCATATTTGGGCTGTATTATAAATACAACGAAGATAAGTAAAAGCTTCTTTTCATAGTTTTCATAGTTTTCATAGTTTAGATAAGCAAAAAGAACCGCATGTGATGTGTGGTTCTTTTTACGTGTATGAGAATGCCGGTATTGAAGCGGCTATTTTTCAAATAATGAATTGACAGATTTCATTAAATGTGTATAATTTGATTTATCTGAATAGAGTAAACCGATGACGTGGAGATAACGGTGAAAGATGTGCACCCAGAGATCGGACCCGGAGCATATATGGAAGATTCCATAGCATGCGAGGCTGGAAGGTTCGTTGTAACAGTTCATCAAATGGACCACCGAGGGAACAGGGAAAGCTCTTGGAGCGAGTATCATGTTACGTGAGCGAGCGTTAATCGCTGGGGATATGATGGTATCCCGACAGAGTGCAGCTGAAGCTATAAGAATATCCGAGATGTCTTTTCGGAAAGGTAGTAGATATAAGCTGAAATAAGGTGGCACCGCGAATATGTATTTTCGTCCTTAGTCTGACTTGGAGTCAGGCTAGGGATTTTTTTGCGTAGATAATGAGCCGAGTAGCTGTCGATCATGCTTGCATGATAAGACAGATATTCGGCGAATATCCGACACCGAGTCGACAGACGAGGGACGGTGCGACGAAGTCGCATCTACGCAAGAAAGATAATGAGCCGAGTAGCTGTCGATCATGCTTGCATGATAAGACAGACATTCGGCGAATATCCGACACCGAGTCGACAGACGAGGGACGGTGCGACGAAGTCGCATCTACGCAAGAAAGATAATGAGCCGAGTAGCTGTCGATCATGCTTGCATGATAAGACAGATATTCGGCGAATATCCGACACCGAGCCGAGAGGCGAGGTGAGGGGCGACGAAGTCGCATCTACGCAGTAGGTTTTACGAGGAAGGAGCGAAAAAATGATAACAAAGAAGAGTGATCTGGAAAAATACGCAAAGGATTATAAGCGTGTTCCTGTTGCAAAAGCAATACTTTCTGATACTGCAACACCGATCGAGGTTATGCGCAGACTGAAGAAAGTCAGCAGGCATTGTTTTATACTTGAAAGTGTGGAGAGTCAGAAATACTGGGGCAGGTACACCTTCCTCGGTTATGACCCGGCACTGGAGATAAGCTGCAGTGACTATAAGATGAATATTAAGAGCGTACGTGATTCCCTGAATGAGGAGATCATACTTGGAAAGGGCGAGAAATACGAGAAGCCGGAGGATTATCTGAGATATCTCATATCTGAAAATAGAAGTCCGAGGATAGAAGGTCTTCCAACCTTCACAGGAGGCCTGGTAGGGTATTTTGCATATGATTATATCAAATATGCAGAACCTCGCCTCAAGCTTGATGCAAAGGATGAAGACGGCTTCAAGGATATGGACCTCATGCTTTTCGACAAGGTTATAGCCTTCGATAATATAATGCAGAAGATGATACTGATCGTGAATATTTCAACCGATGATCTGGCGAAGAATTATGAGCAGGCTATAAAGACACTTAATGAGATGGAAGAGATAGTAACAGCCGGACAGAAGGAGGACATCCCGAAGGGCAGACTCCTTTCAGACTTCAGAGGCCTCTTCAGCAAAGAAGAATATGAAGAGATGGTTGAGAAGGGCAAATACTACATCCACGAAGGAGATATCTTCCAGGTTGTACTTTCAAACAGATTCGAGGCTGATTTTACAGGAAGTCTCTTCGATACCTACAGAGTATTAAGAGCAACAAATCCTTCACCTTACATGTTCTACTTCGGAAGCGATGATATGGAGCTTGCGGGAGCGTCCCCTGAGACACTGGTCAAGGTGGATGATGGTGATACCTACACCTTCCCTCTTGCAGGAACCAGACCTAGAGGAAAGGACGATGCAGAGGACAAGGCCCTTGAAGAGGAGCTTCTTCAGGACGAGAAGGAACTTGCGGAGCACAACATGCTGGTGGATCTCGGAAGAAATGATATCGGCAGAGTTGCAGAGTTCGGAAGCGTGAAGGTTGAGCATTATATGGATGTTCAGAGGTATTCGCACGTAATGCATATTGGTTCGACGGTTCACGGAAAGCTTAGAGCTGATAAGGATGCGCTTTCAGCGCTTTCGGCAATCCTTCCGGCAGGAACACTTTCCGGAGCGCCAAAGATCAGAGCCTGCGAGATAATAAATGAGCTTGAGGACAGTAAGAGAGGCGTTTACGGTGGGGCTGTAGGATATATTGATTTCACAGGAAATCTTGACACCTGTATCGCCATAAGGCTTGCGTTTAAGAAGGGCGACAAGGTATTTGTCAGAGCAGGCGCAGGAATCGTTGCAGACAGCGTGCCGGCAACGGAATATCAGGAATCAATTAACAAGTCGAAGGCGGTTATGAATGCTCTTCGCGAAGCTAATGAGATGTAGGAAGGATGTGAGATAAATGATACTTCTTATTGATAATTATGACAGCTTTTCTTATAATCTTTACCAGCTGATCGGAAGCATAGAGCCTGATATAAAGGTTATCAGAAATGATGAAATGACTATAGAAGAGATAGAGAAGCTTAGCCCTTCACATATCATTCTTTCGCCGGGACCGGGAAAGCCGTCCGATGCGGGAATATGTGAGGATGTGGTAAGAGCCTTCCAGGGTGTGATACCTATCCTTGGCGTATGCCTCGGACATCAGGCTATCTGCGAGGTTTACGGTGCGACGGTAACCTACGCTAAGAGGCTGATGCACGGCAAGCAGTCAATATGCACGATAGAGAACGATAAGCTTTTCAGTGGCGTAGGCAGAGGCGAGAGTCTGGCAGCGGATGCAGATGGCAGAGTCGACAGTAGAAAGCTCAGGGTTGCAAGATATCATTCACTTGCGGCTAAGGAAGAAGGCTTCCCTAAGGAGCTTAAGGTTATAGCTGTGGCAGACGACGACGGCGAGATAATGGCTGTAAGACATAGAGAATACGAGGTTTACGGACTGCAGTTCCATCCGGAATCAATCCTTACACCTGAAGGAATGACAATACTTTCGAATTTTTTAAAATAAATGGAGGATAAGAAAATGATCAAGGAAGCAATCGAGAAGATAGTTAATAAGCAGGACCTTACATATGATGAGGCTTATACAGTAATGAACGAGATAATGAGCGGTGAGACAAGCCCGACACAGAATGCAGCATTTCTTTCAGCTCTTTCAACAAAGAGTGCAAAGGCTGAGACAACAGATGAGATAGCAGGCTGTGCAGCCGCAATGAGAGATCATGCAACTCAGGTTGAAACAGGCATGGATATATTTGAGATCGTTGGAACAGGCGGAGATAATGCGCACAGCTTCAACATCTCTACAACTTCAGCAATCATCGCTGCAGCAGGCGGCATGAAGGTTGCAAAGCATGGTAACAGAGCTGCTTCTTCAAAGTGCGGTACAGCTGACTGCCTTGAGGCACTTGGCGTAAATATCCAGCAGGATCCTGAGAAGTGTATCGAGCTTCTTAAGGAGGTTGGTATGTGCTTCTTCTTTGCTCAGAAATATCACAGCTCTATGAAATATGTAGGACCAATAAGAAAAGAGCTCGGCTTCAGAACTGTATTTAACATTCTCGGACCTCTTACCAATCCAGGAAAGCCAACCATGCAGCTCCTTGGTGTATATGATGAATACCTTGTTGAGCCACTTGCACAGGTTCTTGTAAGCCTTGGTGTTAAGAGGGGTATGGTTGTATTTGGACAGGACAAGCTTGATGAGATATCGCTCAGCTCACCGACAACTGTCTGCGAGATCAAGGACGGATGGTACAGAAAAATCGTTATCAAGCCTGAGGATTTCGGCTTCGAGACCTGCGATAAAAACGAGCTTGTAGGCGGTTCTCCTGAGGAAAATGCAGCAATCACAAGAAGAATACTCAGCGGTGAGGAGAAGGGTGCTAAGAGAAATGCAACACTTATGAATGCGGGTGCTTCACTTTATATCGGCGGCAAGGCAGACAGCATAGCAGATGGTATCAAACTTGCAGCAGAGCTTATTGATTCAGGTAAGGCACTTGAGACACTTGAGAAGCTGATCGAGGTTTCTAACCGTTAGGCTGCTCAAAGGTGTGTGAAAATATCGATGCACAGATTGCGAGATGGCGGAGATGTTATCGTAAATAGATTGTTATGAGGTTATAGTGATGATATTAGATGAGATAGCCGAGAAGGCGAGGGAGAGAGTATATGCGGAAATGACTCTCATATCCCACGAGGAGATGCAGGAAGCTGCTGAGCTTATAGCATCCGAGGAAAGTGAGAGCTGGCTTGCGTCGGCGGAGGCGGCCGGTGGAGGCAGCGAAGCAGCAGGTGCATACGCTTTTGCATATCCGTTTGAGAAGGCGCTCCGTGCTGAGGGACTTTCAATCATTTCCGAGGTTAAGAAAGCGTCACCTTCAAAGGGCGTGATCGCAGAGGATTTTCCTTATCTTGAGATTGCGAGAGAATATGAAAGGGCTGGAGCAAATGCAATATCCTGCCTGACAGAGCCCTTCTACTTCAAGGGCAGCAACCAGTATCTTGAGGATATAGCGAAGACGGTAAATATTCCTGTTCTTCGCAAGGATTTCACAGTGGATCCTTATATGATCTATCAGGCAAAGATCATGGGGGCATCGGCAGTCCTTCTGATATGTGCGATTCTCGATGATGACGAGTTAAATGAGTATTATGATATCGCAAAGTCGCTTGGACTTTCGGTGCTTGTGGAAACTCACGATGAGAAAGAGATAGAAAGGGCGCTCGCTATAAATAACGGCAATGGTCCGAATATCATAGGCGTAAATAACAGAAATCTGAAGGATTTTACGGTTGATATTGAGAATAGCGTAAGGCTTCGTGAGATGGTACCGGCTGACAAGGTATTTGTTTCTGAAAGCGGTATCAAGACACCGGCAGACACTGAGATACTCCTTGCAAATAAGACCGATGCGGTGCTTATCGGAGAGACACTTATGAGAACTGAAGACAAGGCAGGGATGATCAAGGGGCTGAAACATCTGTAAGATGATTATGGCGAAACGCCGAAATACCGCAGCGGTTAAGACTGCGATACGGCTGTTGTGATTGGCAGATATTGAGGATATATCGATATTAGACAGAAAGAGGAAATAAAATGGCGGACAATAAAGGAAGATTTGGAGAGTTTGGCGGACAGTACATTCCGGAAACTCTGATGAATGAAATACATAAGCTCGAAGAGGCTTACGAGCATTATAAGAATGATCCTGAATTCATAGCTGAACTTGATGATCTGTATAAGAATTATGCCGGCAGACCTTCGATGCTCTACTATGCAAAGAGAATGAGCGAGGATCTCGGCGGTGCGAAGATCTATCTTAAGCGCGAGGATCTGAATCATACAGGTGCACACAAGATCAATAACGTGCTCGGACAGATACTTCTTGCGAAGAAGATGGGCAAGACCAGGGTTATCGCTGAGACAGGTGCAGGCCAGCACGGTGTTGCAACCGCGACAGGAGCAGCCCTCTTCGGAATGGAATGTGAGATATTTATGGGCGAGGAGGATACAAAGAGACAGGCTCTTAATGTGTACAGAATGGAGCTCCTCGGCGCTAAGGTTCATCCGGTTAAGACCGGTACAAGAACACTGAAGGATGCCGTAAATGAGTGTATGCGCGAGTGGACCAAGAGAGTTGATGATACACTTTATGTTCTCGGTTCGGTTATGGGCCCACATCCTTTCCCAACGATCGTTCGTGATTTCCAGTCGGTTATTTCCAAGGAAGCAAGAGAGCAGATA
>JAEEGL016986771.1_pt1 | contig 11958 bp, 12 predicted proteins | sample 9134231 | NCBI WGS metagenome assembly JAEEGL01 (sample SAMN16246548, study PRJNA631951) | gut metagenome | biome: gut microbiome; feature: rumen; material: fiber-attached | host: Bos | place: Iran: Karaj | collected 2018-10 | reverse complement strand
TCTTCATGATCGTCAGAAACGGTCTTGTGATTCAGGACAGTGTTCTGCTGATCCGTCCTTTGATCCTGACACTCGTAATAGGAGCGGTATACTTCGGTTCCAGAAAGGTAAAGAAAGGCGGAATTTCACCCATCCTGCTTATATGCCTGTCAGCCCTGGCGGGGATCGCCGCATACGGGATCTGATCATACGCATATCGCTACAGCATCTGTCGAAACATTTCGGATATTGACCAGTCTGACCTGCCAAATCGTTTCTGCCAGAACTGCGATTTTCCAGGATCGCAGTTCGTTTCATTTATAATATCGAGGCGAAGGCTTTAACACGTACCCCAGCAGAAATAAAAAGCCCGGACCTTTTGGATCCGGGCTCAACTTTTTCTGACTCGTTTGAACTATTTGAACCTTACCGCAGTCCCGTAAGCGATGACTTCCGCGGCGCCCTGCATGATGGCTGAGGACGCGTAGCGGATGTTGACGACCGCGTCAGCCCCCAGGGCCTCGGCCTCTTCTGCCATGCGCTTTGTGGCAAGAGCGCGGGCGCTGTTCATCATATCATTGTATTTGGTAAGCTCGCCGCCGACGAGGGTCTTGAAACCTGCGCCGATATCGCGGAGCGCGTTGACAGTCTGGATGGTGCTGCCCTTTACCATTCCCAGCATCTCCAGATCCTTTCCGCTGATGTAATCAGTATTTACCAAGATCATCTTCTTCTCCTCCTTTTATCTCTTCTATCCTTTGCATGCAAACATATACAAGACCGAAGATCAGGGCAGCGGGTATGATACCCAGAAGTATCTTGGCGGTCCTGCTCCCGTTTGCGGTAATTATCACGCAGAAAAAGACCGCATAGTATGCTATCATCACAGCTGCGGCAGCTATCGCTCCTGCTATCTTCTTTCCGTGGCCGCTAGTGTTTCTCCTGTTCTTCATAAATTAATTATATCATAGATATGCAGCTGTTGCCTAAGGAAAACTGATGCTTTGAGATGTTCGGAATACTGCCGTATTTACGTTCTGTATGGGTCGCTATTTTTTAAATACATAAGGGAGCCTTTTCAGCTCCCTAACATTTCTTATGTATTCACGTGCTCAGAATATCTGGCCAGGCAGCTTCAGCTTCTCCTTACGGGGGAACTGTCTGTCGAACAGCTCGACCTCCGAGTCTTTCACGTAGTAACCTGCCGGGGTCTGATACACACCGGTGACATCATCCAGATATCCCGGGATCAGCTCTTTGCACAGGAAGAAGGAATCGTCGGCGCCCTCCGGCAGATCATGGTATCTGATGCCGAATTTACGGGCATAGTCAAACCCGCTTTTGCCGTAAAAATCGATATTCCCTTCAAACAGCACCGCCCCGAAGCCGAGCTTCGCCGCTTTTTCAAGAGAATAGTCGAGCAGCAGTTTGCCGTATCCCTTACGCTTAAGCTCCGGGGTTATGCAGATGGGCCCCATCGTAAGAACATCGATATCCGTGCCGTCATCGGAATTAATGACGGTCCTCATGAACATGTTCTGCCCTATAAGTCTGCCGTTTTGTTCCATGACAAGATCCAGCTCTTTTATGAAAGCGGGGTCTTCGCGAAGCACGTGGATAACATAGTGCTCGCTGCATCCCGGTCTGTAAACGTTCCAGAACGACTCTCTGATAAGGTCCTCTACTTCTCTGTATTCTTCTTTTGATTCCAAACGTATCGTAATGTTATTATTCATCTTGTTGTTAAGTCCTTTTTCGATCAGTTATATATCTTAGCTGCCAACCCCCGGTCCTATTCTGTCTCCGCTAAAGAGACACCGCTGACGGAACTCATGCGGATCAGCTTTTCCTTCGTGCCCTTTGGGCTTTCTATACGGACCAGTATCCAGTCCTCATCCGCGTCCAGTATGGTATTGGACCCGTGTTTGGAGTTGCCGTACATTACGACATCCACGTCCATGCAGTCCTCCCTGAAGTTTATCTCCACCTTTTTACCCATATAGCTCCTGACTACCGCCAGCAGGGAAAGGCGGTCCTCGAAAGCCGCTGTTCCTTCTACGCCGGCCAGCTGGTCTTCGAGCGCCTTGACGCGTTTTTTAAGTGAGGCGGCTTCCAGGTAGCCCATTATCCCCAGAATGCCGAAAGCAAGAGCTACATACTCCATCACTTTTCCTCCCCGACTATCTCAAAAGTCGCTATGGACGCCAGCGGGAGAAGCTTTTCCATGTGTCCCTTCTTAGTGTCCGCCGACAGCTTTATCCAGTTGCCCTCGAGATCCTCCACGGTGCAGACCGAATTGAACAGGTCTATGTCCGCCATCTCGTCCGCGAACATTATCCTTACCTTCTTTCCTTTTAGTGCCAGGATGACAGATCCCGGACCCTTAGCTGTACGGCGCTCGTCCTCTTCTATGTCGTCCCGGAGCAGGTAGTCGCAGGAGACTTCAAGTATCTTTGCGATATCCGCTATTTTATCTATGTCCGGGAATACGGTGCCCGCTTCCCAGCGGCTGACGGTCTGTCTCGTTACGGACAGCCTGTCCGCGAATTCCTGCTGGGTGATCCCCAGATCCTTTCTTTTTCCGGCTATCTTGCTGCCAAGTCCGTTCATTTCAGCAATTCTCCCTTCGTGTTCTTTGCCTGTATTATAGCGCCTTGAGGGCGGTCTCTCAAGATGACAGCACGTACAAAATGTAACATACCGGTTTACATTTCAGGTACTGAAGGCGGTCAATGTATTTTATTGTACGATCGCAGCGGAAATGATGTTAAAATATGATCGTAACAGGAAATACCCGGCGGAGGAATATATGGACCTTGCTTTAAGGAAGGACGCGGACAGGATAATAAAGGAGAGCATAGCTGCGGTGCTGCCGGACGAGGCAGTAAAAAGGGCGCTGTGCAGCTTCCGGCCCGGCAGCGGAAAGACGCTTCTTGTGGCTGCCGGGAAAGCGGCCTGGCAGATGGCGAGAGCCGCGGCAGAAACGCTCGGGCACTTCGACAAGGGCATAGTCATAACAAAATACGGCCATGTGAAGGGCGGCATCCCGGGCGTGGAATGCTTCGAGGCCGGGCACCCCGTTCCGGATGAGAACGGTTTTGCGGCTACGCGCAAAGCGCTGGAACTTACCGCGGGTCTTTCCGCGGAGGATACGGTGATCTTCCTTCTTTCCGGGGGAGGGAGTGCTCTGTTTGAGCTTCCTAAGATAAGCGGCGCGGAGCTTAAGGACATAACCGGGCAGCTTCTGGCAAAAGGCGCGGACATAACGGAGATCAACACAATGCGGAAGCGCCTCAGCAATGTCAAGGGCGGGCGTTTTGCCCTTGCATGCGCTCCCGCCAAGGTGTTCAGCATAGTCCTGAGCGACGTTCTGGGCGATTCCCCGGATATGATAGCCAGCGGCCCCGCCTGTCCGGACAGCAGCACCTGCGAGGAGGCGGAAGCCGTTGCGGAAAAGTACGCTCTTAAGATGTCTCCGCAGGCGAGGGCGCTGCTTAAGGAAGAGACTCCAAAGGAACTGACCAATGCAGAGACTCACGTTAACGGCTCTGTCCGAGAGCTGTGCAGGGCGGCAGCAGCGGCTGCGGAAAAACTGGGATACGAGCCGGTACTGCTTACGGACCGGCTTTGCTGCGAGGCAAGGGAAGCGGGAGCGTCCCTTGCGGATACGCTCAGGCGCCATGCGGACAGCGGCAGGTCTCTGGCCTTCATAGCGGGAGGCGAGACGGTGGTGCATCTTACAGGAAACGGCAGAGGTGGGCGGAATCAGGAACTTGCGCTTGCGGCTGCACCTTTCATTTCCGGGCTTAAAGGCGCAGCGGTCTTTTCCGTCGGCAGCGACGGCACGGACGGTCCCACGGACGCAGCAGGCGGCTATGTGGACTATGAGAGCTGCAGGGCGCTGAAGGCTCTTGGGATCTCGGTGCCTGACGTTCTCCGAAACAACGACTCTTACAATGCGCTTAAGGCAGTTGACGGCCTTATATTCACCGGCCCCACAGGCACTAACGTAAACGACGTGGCGGTGGCGCTGCTTCGAAAATAAAGACACCTGCCTAAAGGCAGGTCTTTTTTTATTGCATAAATAGTGATAAAATGATATTTGATGGAGATTGCAGTTTTCGCTGTTCAAGTACGTTACAGTGGTGATATGAACAAATGAATACTGAAAACATAATAACTCTTTTAGGCGGCGTGGCGATGTTTCTCTTCGGAATGTCCGTCATGGGCGACTCTCTTAAGAAAGTAGCCGGAAGCCGCATGGAAATGATCCTTTATAAACTCTCCGGCAATACGCTTAAAGGCGTAATTCTCGGTACGGCGGTAACGGCAGTCATCCAGTCCTCCTCCGCCACCTCGGTAATGGTAGTCGGCTTTGTAAACTCCGGGATGATGAAGGTCCGCCAGGCGATAGGCGTTATACTCGGCGCAATTCTCGGCACCAGCGTTACAGGCTGGGTGCTCTGTCTCAACAGCCTCGGCGGCAGCGGGTCTAAACTTGCGTCGGTACTGAACACGGCGGTCCTTACAGGCGTGGTCGCGCTCATCGGCATCGTCATGTGGATGTTCGTTAAGAAGAAGGTCTATAAGAACCTCGGAGGCATCCTGCTGGGATTCGCAGTCCTGATGTACGGCATGAGCATGATGTCCGGAGCCATAGCTCCTCTCAGAACGAATGATGCTTTCATCCGTTTTCTTACCAGCTTCTCAAATCCTGTCCTGGGCGTCATAGCCGGTCTTGTCGTAACGGCGGTCATTCAGAGCGCAAGCGCTGCCGTAGGTATACTTCAGGCTCTGGCCGTTACGGGCGCCATTACTTTCGACATAGCGTTCCCCATGATAATGGGTATAGGAATAGGTGCTTCTCTTCCGGTAATACTCAGCGCTATCGGAGCAGATGCCAACGGAAAACGCACGGCGTTCTCCTACCTGTTCATAGATGTGATCGGGGCAGTCGTCTGCGGCGTTATCTTCTATGGCCTTAATTCGGTGATAGGATTCGGATTCATGGGCAGGATCATGACCATGGTGCTCATAGCTTTGGTCAACTCTCTTTACAGGCTTGCTGTCGTAGTGATTCTTGCGCCCGCCACCGGACTGATGGAAAAGCTGGTCTGCAGGATGTTCCCGGAAAGCAAGGACGCGGCAGAGGAAAGGGCTGACATGGACAGGCTGGAGACCAGATTCCTCGAACACCCTGCTCTTTCGATCGAGCAGAGCCGCCTGGTAATAGACTCAATGGCGGAAAAGGCTCTTGAAAGCGTTAAATGCGCCTTGTCCGCAAGACAGACCGGAGACAGGAACCACTTGAAAAGGGTCGCGGATCTTGAGGCGGTCCTGGACAGATACGAAGACAAGCTCGGCGCCTACCTTGCAAAAGTCACGAGCCACAATCTTACGGACGAACAATCCCTTGAAGTCAGCAAGTACCTCCACGCGCTTTCGGACTTTGAGAGGATGTCGGACCATGCCAAAAACATAGGAGAAGCGACGGAGGAGATAGCGGAAAAGAAGATAGTGTTCTCCGGAGACGCAAAAAAGGAGCTCCTGGTACTGGAAGGCGCCATTGAAGAGATAACGCAGCTTGCCATAGATGCATTCATAAACGGAGATACCGAAGCTGCGCTTAAGGTGGATCCGCTTGAAGAGGTCGTGGATTTCCTGTGCGATGAGCTGAAGAACCACCACATCGACAGGGTCAGCAGGCAGGAATGCACGCTCGAGAACGGTTTCGTATTCAACGATCTGCTTACGGATTACGAGAGGATTGCAGACCACTGCGACAATATTGCCATGGACGTCATAGAGTCCGGCTCAAGGGAGATCTACGCTCACGAGTACCACAAGAGGGTCGAGTACAGAAAGGACGATGCGTTCAGGACCAGTTTCAGAGCGTACCAGAAAAAGTACTCCATATAGGCCCAGGCTGAAGGACCGTCAGATCGAAAGGATATCCTCCGGCTTTTCCGCAAGCAGCTCGGCACCGTTCTCCAGGAGACACTTCCTGTCACGGAAGCCCCAGAGCACCGCTATGCAGGGGATGCCGGAGTTTTTTGCTGTCTTAAGATCCACTTCGGAATCGCCCACGTATACCGCTTCTTCCGCGCTGCTGCCGAGCTCGGCAAGAGCCGACATCACCATGTCCGGGGCGGGCTTTCTGGCAACGCCGGGGCGCTCGCCTATGGCCGCGTCCGCGTACTCTGCAAAGAACCTTTCGTTAAGCTCCTGCACGGCGGAATCTATCTTGTTGGAAACGATGGCTATCCTGCAGCCTCTTTCCTTAAGCTTTTTCATTACCTCCGGGATGCCGTCGTACGGACGGGTCTTGTCCAGGCAGTGCCTGTTGTAGTGCTCTCTGAACACGGGGAGCATTTTGTCTATCAGCTCCTCCGGGGTGCCGGGCGGGACCGCGCAGCTTACGGCGTAACGTATCCCGCTCCCGAAGAACTGCCTGTATTCGCTCAAGGATCTGGGCGGCATTCCGAACTTTTCCAAAACGAAATTGACCGAATCCGTCAGATCCTCCAACGTATTCAGTATCGTTCCGTCCATGTCAAAAATGTAAGTGTTTATTCCGTCCATTTAGTCGCTTTCTGCATCAGCGCGACGTCGTCCCCTTCGGCCGAGAAGCACTCGAACAGTACGGACGCGCCGTTATCTCCGGGATAATAATCGAATCCCACGTATTTCCTTATGTCCTGATTCATGAACAGATACTGCCTGCTGGAACCCGCGCGCTGCGGATCGTCTATAGGCAGGAAGCCCCGGTCTTCCAGTGTGGCTACATAGGAGTCCAGGAACTGCTCTGCCTCCGCGTTGCTCTTGTACTGCTGGGTGGCGGTCAGCATCATCCCGATAAACCCGCTTATCTCGTAGCGGTATCTCGCCATGTCTCTGCCGGAGATGAAGCCACTGAAGTTTATCGCGGGGATCCCGTGCTCCTCAAGCATTCTGTTGGCCTCATCCGCGCTCAGCACTGCGCTGCTCTTGAATTCGGCAGCAACAGTGTTGTCTTCCGAGAAGGTGACCCTCAGCAGTTTATCTCCGTCCTGCGTCTTGTATTCCGACCTGTTCTCGCCCGCGACGAACGATTCCGCGAAACCGTATTCCTCCAGCTTCTTTCCGTATTCCTTCCAGTAGCTTTCCGCCGCTGCGGCGTCAGTGAAACTGAGCAGGAACGGCGCGTACATATCGTATTCATAGAAATACGCAAATCCCTCCGTCCTGGACGCCCACTCGTCTGTGGTGCTCCAGCCGGAAAACAGGTCGGTGTCCGGCAGCGGGGCAAAGCCGTGCTCCTGCACAAGGGCGCTGATGGCTTCGAGCCCTTCATAAGAGGGGTCCTCGTAGTACGGCATGCCTATGAGCTCGAACCCGTTGTCGTAGCGCGGATACAGCTCCGCGGACGCGTGGTAGTATTCTCTTAAAAGTTTGCGGTAGACCGTTACGGTGCTGCCATCGTCCTGCTTTTCCTCAACAGCCGTGAAGCCGTTCTTCAGAAGCAGTGCCTTATAATCCTCGACATCCTTTTCCGTGGCGTGGTCATCCGTTATGCGTATGCCGCTGAAGGCCTCGTAGGCACTTGGATCAAAGGAGAGAGTGTAGCTGGCGAAGGGCGGGAAGGGGACTGCTTCTCTGCCGTAGTCCCTCATGAACACGTTGCCCAGTGTGGCCAGATCCAGCTTTGTCCAGTCTGTCCTTACCGGGGGGTAGACGGGAGACTTGTACCAGTTCTCGATATGGGGCTCCGCGGCCGCTTCGCCGAACTTGAGAGTAACGTCTATGTCGTCGTATTTTATCATGCCCCGGTCCGGGACCTTCGCGGTAAAGCGGACAACGGAGGGATCCACGGAATCCATTATCATGTGGACCTCTTCCATGATCCCCAGGACGAATTCGCCGTATCCGGCAAGGCAGCAGACCGTGTACTTAACGTTCTGGTCGTTCGACGTGAACTCCAGCGGCTTTTCGGGATCGTTGTAGAACAGTTCGAACATGTTGCCGCCTGTGACGGTGATCCAGTTGTTGGGGACCAGCCCCGCCACGGCGTCTATCGCGTTGACCCGGGATATGTACTCGACCTGTTCGATCTCGTTGTTCTCCACATACATGGCGAAAGTTTCGCCGTTAAGAGTCATGTACGCGTAGGTCGTGGGGTAACCTTCGTGAGGGTATTGGAAATAGACCGTCTCCGGAGAGACCGCGGTCGTGGAAATGTTCGTGGGGCCGGTCGCCGCGTAGTTTCCGGCCTGAAGCTTCTTTACGAAGTTCTCCATGGCCTTATCGGACATCTCCGCGGGCGTGAGCTCTTTGTCGGCCTCGTTGCTGTTGCCGGAACCGTTGGAATTGCTGCTGTTGTTTCCGCCGGACGGCGCGCCGCAGGCGCAGAGCGCAAGCACCAGGCAGACCGCCAGCAGAAGGGCGAAGTACTTTTTCATATGAGTTGTACCTCCAAAAACAGAGCTTGCTTCGTGACGAGTTTAACAAACAATAATTATACAGTGTTTGCGGACGGGTGTCCATCGTTTCCGTGGACAAAACAGGTCATGAATGGTTATAATGTAAAGAAAAAAGGAGGGCTGACTATGGCAAGAGACGACAGATTCATAAAGGTCTACGAACAGGGCAAACTGAACGGTACCGAGATCTGGGTAGACAGAGAGACCGGAGTAAACTATGTATTCCACTTCAGCGGATACGCAGGGGGGCTTACTCCCCTGCTTAACAAGGACGGAAGACCGGTGGTCACACCGCTTCCCGGAGAATGGTAAAAAAGTAAGGCGTGACGGTGTCACGCCTTGTCTTTCAGTATAAGTTCGTCCAGAGTCTTCTGCTCCATTACCACCAGGAGCTTGCTGTTCTCCTCCAGGGGCTTTCCGGGATCCAGAAGCATCCAGCTGTTGTTCACGTCCCTTCTGGCGACCACGTTGATGTTGTTCCTTATCCTCAGGTTCAGCTCCGTAAGTGTCTTTCCGACCCACTCCTTAAGGGGTATCATCTCTATCATGCAGAGGCTGTTGCCCAGCTGGAAGTAGTCCAGCACCGTCTCCGAGAACAGTATAGTGGCCGAGCGTATTCCGGCGTATTCCTCGGGGATAAGAGCCTTGTTGGCGCCTACCCTCAGTAGTATGGCCGACATCCTTTCGGAGGAGCTCTTGGCTACTATGTAGGGCACGCCGAGGTCCTTTGCTACCGCTACCGCAAGTATGCTCGCCTCCAGGTTCTGGGCCATCGCCACCACGACTATGTCCATGTCCTTAAGGCCTAGGGATATAAGAGCCTCCTCGTTGGACACGTCCGCGCATACCGCGGCAGAACAGTAGTCCGCTATCTCGTTTACGAGAGTCTCGTTCTTATCTACAGCCAAAACATCGGCGCCCATCTCGTAAAGAGTGCGTACCAGGCTTGTCCCGTACTTTCCGAGTCCAAGGACCGCAATAGATTTTGCCATAAGATCCTCCTTTATCCTATATAGAAATTACCGTCCGCGTACTGCATCTCGGGCTCCTTGGTGCCTTTTCCCCTTGCGAGGAATATGGCCATGGAGATGGGTCCTATGCGCCCGAGATACATGGCGAGGGTGACTATAAGCTTTCCTGCCAGGTTAAGTGTCGTCGTAGCTCCTCTTGTAAGCCCCACCGTGGCGCAGGCGCTCATTATCTCAAAGAGACCGTCCTTTATGTCTATGGGGTTGGTCGCTATCAGAAGAAGGGTAAGGACGAGCACCGTTATGACGCTCACCTCAACTATTACGGAAGCCTTCTTCATCTGCGCGCCGCTTATGCTGCGGTTGAAGACCTTTACCTTGCTCTTTCCCCTTATGTAGGAGCTTATGTTGAGCAGGTACAGGTAGAAGGTGGTGGTCTTTACTCCGCCCGCCGTTCCTATGGGCGAGCCTCCTATGAACATCAGGACATATGCCGCCACGCAGGTGATGTCCGTTATGCCTTTCTGCGCGAAGGTGGCAAAGCCCGCCGTGCGGAAGGTGACGGACTCGAACAGGCTGTTCAGGATCTTCATTGGAAGTGACATGCTTCCTATGGTCTCCGGATTGCTGCGCTCTGCCAGGAATACCAGGATCGCGCCGGCAAGGATGAGTGTAAGGGTTATTGAGAGCACAAGCTTGGTGTGCTCCGACAGGCGCTTTATGATCTGCCTCGGGGAGAAGGAACGCCTTATCCCGAAGGCTGTCTTCTTCGAGAGATCCACCCATACCACATAGCCTATGCCGCCGATGATTATAAGCAGCATAGTGACTATCAGCACCAGGGGCTGAGTGCGGAAGGGCGTCAGACTGTCCGGCCCGAGTATGTCCAGCCCGGCGTTGCAGAACGCGGATACGGAGTTGAACACGGACACCCATATGCCGTGCCGCGTGCCGAAGACCGGTATGAACGCCGGCATGTACAGCAGGGCTCCTATTATCTCTGCTATAAGTGTTCCGCGCACCACGCGGGAAAGAAAGCCCAGAAGCCCTGAGATGCTGTCTAAGTTCAGTGCGTCGCGCAGCGCCAGCCTGGAGCTGAGGGAGAACCTCTTGTGAGCTATGAGCATCAGCGTGGCCACGACGGTTATTACACCGAGACCTCCTATCTGGATAAGCACCAGTATCACAGCCTGTCCGAAGACGCTCCAATAGAGATAGGTGTCAACTACCACGAGTCCCGTCACGCATACTGACGTTGCGGACGTGAACAGCGCGTCCTCAAAGGGCGTCCAGCTTCCGGACGCGGATGATACGGGCAGCGTCAAAAGAACGGTGCCTATCAGGATGGCCGCGAGAAAGCTAAGCGGTATAAGATGTATCGACGACAGCTTGAACTTCTTCATTGCCGGTGATCCGTATCAAAAGTCCTTTCCGAACTCCTCGTAGAGCTGCGGCAGCACGTACGCCAGGTGAGTGAACTCCTTGATGTTGTGTGCCAGCAGCGCCTGCACCGGAATGAGCGGGAAGGTGACTCCGTCCGGGAGTATCTTCCTCGGCTTACCGTCTATTATGCTGTAGCCGAACCAGAAGCGGGTCCTTAGCTCGCAGCCGGTCTTTGTCGGCCTTAAGAAGTGGCACATGATGACGGGGTTATACTCGTTGCCCGCGCAGACTATGGTGCCCTTGAAGTCCTTAAGCTTTTCCGGGTCGAAGCCGATATCGGCGGGGTCCCTGAAGTTGATGGCAATGTGTTCAAGACCGAGTCCCACGTCCTCCTGAACGTCGTGGATGGTGTTCCAATAGCGCTGCTTCATGGGCAGGGACTTGTCGGAGGAGATCTCCGGATTCCTGGTCATCACATAGTAGTGGTCTTCGTGGTTCCATATCTTGTAGCGCATCGGCTCAAGGCCGTGCCACGCGAACCACCAGTCGAACATCTCGGGTGTGACTCCGGGCATTTCCGTGCAGTTTGCCAGCATCCCGCCACCGTCCGGAAGGTTGCAGAAGCCGGATTCGAGCGGCAGGTAGCCGGGCTCGAAGAGCTTATTGAGCTCTGTGGGATGTAGCCCCAGGCTTCCGTCGACGGGCTTTGCCGCCGCGGCGTAGCGCTTCGGGTCCGCCTGCTTCATGTCCATCAGGAAGTATTTATACAGCGGAGACTTCTTCTCCTCCTCGGTTATGGGAACGAGGTGATCCGGCTTCATGGGCCATTTCTCCACGGGAAGATCGCGGGTGCCGAAGGTCATCTTGCCGTCCACGTTCCTTACTGTTATCCACTTGAGCCAGTTCTCGTTGTCCTGCTTGGGATAGTCCTCGCGCAGGAACCAGCCTCTGGACTCCTTGCGCATCAGCGAGGCCTTGTAGTGCATGTCCGCGGAGAGCACCATGGCTTCCGCTTCAAGGCATTCAAGGGCCTGGTGGAGGTCCGCTGCGCTCATCTCGGGCACGAGCTTCTTTGCCTCTTCTATATATCCCTGAGCCTTCTCCATGCGGTCCTTTCTCATGACCACGGAGAGCTCCACCGGAGCCATGGCCTTTTGCACCAGGGCTAT
>JAEEGL016334324.1_pt1 | contig 11958 bp, 6 predicted proteins | sample 9134231 | NCBI WGS metagenome assembly JAEEGL01 (sample SAMN16246548, study PRJNA631951) | gut metagenome | biome: gut microbiome; feature: rumen; material: fiber-attached | host: Bos | place: Iran: Karaj | collected 2018-10 | reverse complement strand
CCGGCGGCCGCTGTGAGAACTGCAAAGGCGAAGGCGTCATTTACGACCCGCTCGGCTACGAAGAATCCGAATGCCCCGTTTGCCTCGGCAAGCGCGTCCGCGACGAAGTCTTTGAAATCCGTTTCAAATCGCGCTCCATCGCGGACATTTTGGACATGGAAATCGGCAGTGCATACAAACTGTTCACGAACATGAAGCCGTTCGCCGAAAAGCTAAAACCGCTCGTAGACACAGGCCTCGACTACTTGAAACTCGGACAGACGACAGCCCACCTCTCCGGCGGCGAACGCGCTAGACTCCGACTTTCCATTACGCTTGCGCGCGCAAAGGCGCCGAACACATTGTTCCTCTTTGACGAACCCGCTCGCGGCCTGCATCAAAAGGACATCCAGCAATTGCTCGGCCTCATTCACGGACTCTGCAACGCAGGCCACACTGTCATCGCCATTGAGCACGCCCAAGACTTTGTTAACGCCGCGGATTACGTTGTGGAACTGAAGAGAGGTTAGTAGGCAGTAGGATGTAGACGGTAGGAAGTTAATTGATATTGTTGGAAGTCGTCAACTTGGAGTTTAGAGATGAAAAATAAAGTTTCACACGCAATCAAAACTTTTGCCGCAATTTTCACACTTGCCGGGATAAGCGTCGCACAAGCAGCACCGTTGTTCATCGGCTACTATCCCGATTGGGGAAAATGGCGCAAGCCCGCCTACACCGTAGACAAGGTGCCGTACGAAAAGTTGACACACGTACTGTGGAGTTTTATCACTCCGAATACGGACGGTTCTCTCAAGGGCGACGCCGCGGATGACCCGAGCGCCCTCGATTCCATGGTAACCCTCGCCCACGCCGTCGGAACAAAAGTCGTCGTCTCGCTCGGCGGTGGCGGACAGAGCGAAAACTTCGTGCCTGTTTCAAAAGATAATACTCTCCGCCAAAAATTCGTCGCCAACCTCGTGCAATTCGTCGCCGACCACAAACTCGACGGCATTGACATGGACTGGGAATGGGAATACAACCCCGTGCCCGAAGCGGACACCATCGCCTATAGCAAATTGCTCACGGAACTCCGTGAAGCCCTCCCCAAAGACAAGAGCCTTTCGGCAGCTCTCCCCTGCTCGCCCTATTACGGAAAATGGTTCACAGCCGAAGTCCTCGTCAAGAATTTAGACTGGTTCGGGTTCATGACCTACGACATGACCGGCGACTGGGACGATAAGGCCATGTTCGACTCGCCGCTCTACCCGCACGAAGGCTACACCACATGGTCGTGGGAAGAAACCCGCGACTACTGGAAAAAACGGGGCGTCCCGACAGAAAAAATGGTTTTCGGCATTCCCTCGTTCGGATTCGAATTCAAGGGCGCCACGGGCCCCGGCACCGACTTCACCAAGGGATCTGCCAAACAAGTTCCGTACAAGGACATTGTCACAAATACGGAATGGGAATATTATTTCGATAGCGTTTCCGTGGAACCCTACGGCGTATCTTCAGCCGGATACGTGACCTTCGAAGATCCGCATTCTTCCGCCGTCAAAAGCCGCTGGGTCAAGGATAACGGCTACGCGGGCATCATGGTCTGGGAACTCTCGCACGACTACATCAAAGACTCCGGGAACCCGATTCTCGACAGCATCGCCATAGCTCTCCGCGACGACCCGACAACAGCCATACGGCCTGAGCACAAAGTCCTTAGCACGGGTTCGCCGCGACAGCAAAACGCCATGCGCAAACAGGTAGACGCCCTCGGGAAGTTCCTGCAAGGCAAGCAAGTCAATTCAAGGAAAGCAAACTACCGGGTTCCATCAAGAAATCAATGACTTTCATGGTCTATTAGGAATTATTTTCGCATATTTTACGCTTTTTCATTCCTAAAAACCAAGAGTATAGAGTAAAATTGCGAAATCGGCCCCAAAATCCATCGATTTAGCAATTTCCATCACATTTTTTGCTAAATCAAATAAAATTTCAATCAATTTAGCAATTTTTGTGATAAAAATTGCTATTTTGATATAGTCGGAGGCTCCCTATGGAACGGATCATCGGAAGAAAAGAGGAATGCGAACTGCTGCTATCGCTCAAAGGCAGCCCGAAAGCGGAATTTGTGGCCCTATACGGTCGCCGCCGCGTCGGGAAGACGTTCCTCGTAAATTCTCTTTTTGGGAGTGATTTCACCTTCAAGATGACCGGCGTCATCGACGGCTCTCTCAAGGACCAGCTTGACGCCTTTTCCGATTCCATGTCCTACTATGGATTCGAACTTGACAACGAGCCGACAGACTGGATGTCCGCATTCAGGGAACTGAAAAAATCACTGCGAAAGCATGTCGAAAGCGGAAAACAATGCGTCATTTTTTTTGACGAGCTCCCCGCCATGGACGCGCAAAAATCGGGAGTCGCGAAAGCTCTCGGTTATTTTTGGAACCAGTGGGCATCCGAATTCAGCAACATCACGCTTATCGTATGCGGCAGCGCCACCAGCTGGATGATAACCAACATCATCGACAGCAAAGGTGGACTACACGACCGCTTGACACACGAACTACACATCAGACCGTTCCGTCTAAAGGAAACTGAAGACTACTTTATTGCAAACGGTTTTCTGTGGAACCGCGACACCATCGCACAAGCGTACATGACACTTGGTGGAATACCCTACTACCTTAGCCTTCTTACGCCACAAGAAAGTTTTGTACAGAACATCGACCGACTTTTCTTTGGCCCCGACGAAAAACTACGCCGGGAATTCAAGCGCCTGTTTACAACCCTATACCGACTGCCCCGCAGCTACATCGAAATCGTCAAGCAACTTTGCGACAAGAAGAAGGGCGCAACGAGACAGGAACTCGCCAAACAGTTGAACGTGTCGAACAACGGCTTGCTAGGTCAGAAATTGGAAGACCTTGTCCAATGCGACCTGCTCCGAAAAATTCCCGTCCGCGAAAAGAAAATCAAGAAGAACGAATACATCTACCAGCTTGCCGACTTTTTCTGCATTTTTTGGTTGACCTTTATCCAAAGAGCCGAACTGGAAACGAACTACTGGCAGCATCACATCAACACGCCCGAAATAAATTCCTGGCTCGGGCTCGCCTTCGAACGGCTCTGTATGTCGCATGTGGAGCAAATCAAGCAAGCGCTGCACATAGACGGCATTTCAACCATTCAATACGCCTGGCGCAGCAAACATTCGCAACCGGCTGCACAAATTGATTTAGTCATCGAACGCGCCGACAAAATTGTAAATCTGTGCGAAATAAAATACAGCCAGGAAACCTATACGCTCTGCAAAGATGAATACGAAAAAATGCTGAATAGAAAGAGTTCTTTCATCAACGAAACCGGACTAAAACACGCTCCATGGATTACGATGATAACAAGCTACGGGCTTGCCAAGGGAATGTATTCCGACGTGATACAGGGCGTTGTCAGCCAAGACGACCTGTTTAGATAAGAAGAAAGCCTATTCCCCAAAAATGCAGACAAGAACGGTTCTTGTTGACTTTTAATGTTTTCTGCATTAGATTTAAGGGGACGGAACCTTTCCCGAACGGAGTGTGGTATGAAAAAATCTGTTCTCACAGGCACCCCCCACTTTATTTTAATTGCAGCCTTAACAGCAGGCCTGCTCGCGACAAGTTCATTCGCGGCCAACCGTTCCGTCGCGCTCAACAAGAGCATCGAATCGCTCGAGCCCATGAAGGGCATCGTGTTCTGGCCCGACCAGGCGAAAGAGCAGAAGAATTTGCAGAGCGCCATTTCGCTCGAATTTTCGTATTGCCTCCCCTGTGCCGTAGTGACAGGCAAGACTGACGGCAAAATCAACTACGACTGGAGCAGTTTCGAGAAGATGCTCGACGGAATCAAGGGCCGCGGGCATCAGGCCATCGTACGCTTCCGCATCGAGTACCCGAACGAGACCATTGAAAACGCCCCCAACTGCACCGAAGGCGTGAAGGGCGCCACCGCAGTCCCCTTGTACATCAAGGCCAACAAGTCCTATTCCGAAACGTTCAACAAGGACGCCGGCGAAGACGGTCCCACCTACTACGCCGACTGGAAAAACGAAGAACTCAAGTGGTTCTACAAGCAGTTCTATACCGACTTCGCGGCCAAATACGACACGGATCCGCGTATCGCCTTCGTGCAGGCTGGTTTCGGGCACTGGGCCGAATACCACATCTACGGCACGACGCTCAAACTGGACACGAACTTCGCCGGCAAGGATTACCAAAGCTCATTCCTACAACACCTCGACACCCTCTTCCATGAAACGCCCTGGAGCATTTCCATTGACGCCGCCGACAAGAAGTATACCCCCATCGCCGGCAACAAGACTTTGCTCGGGCTCAAATTTGGGCTTTTCGACGACTCCTTCATGCACAAAGAACACGACATCTCGCAAGGTGACGGAGACAACGAAAAGAACTGGAACGCCATCGGGGAAAACCGCTGGAAAACATCGCCTGCCGGCGGTGAAATCAGCTACTACGAGGACAAGGACCAGCACGAGTTCCTGAACCCGGCAGGCCTTTACGGCGTCACCTGGGAAGATGCCGCCGCCAAGTACCACATGACATACGTGATTGGCAACGACGCGCCCGAAGGCAAGTACGCCACCAAGGACCGCGTGTATGAGGCCAGCTCCTATGCGGGCTACAAGTTCGAAATCACAGGTTACGCGGTCAACAAAGTCTCGGCCGCCATCCGCGTGAAAAACATCGGCATCGCCCCGCTGTACCACAACGCCTACGTAACCGTGAAGGGCGTGCGCAGCAAGACATCGCTCAAGGGACTTTTGCCTGGCGAAGAGTCTACCTACACTGTCGCAGGTCTCGAAATCAGTGACAGCGAATCGCCCGAAGTGACCATCACCGGCGACAAGCTTTTGAAAGACGCGACCATTCCCTACAAGGCAAGCCTAGACGGGAGTGCAGAAGTCATAGGAGGACTCGTGGACGAAAGCGGAACCACGGCCATCGCGGGCGGGCGCATTTTAACCCCGGGCAAAGACGCCGCGGACAAGGTTATAAACAAACTCAGCAAATCCCGTGTAAGCAAGCTGACCGACCTCAAGGGCCGTATTCAAAATCATCCCCAAAATCCATCACACAAAGTATACTTCAAAGTGAAAAAAAATTGATTTTTTCAAGAAGCTTCATCAAAGTATAAACAATGAATTAAAAGGCAAGCGCAAGAGCAACGCCCCCCTGCGGGGTAGGAACAACTTTTACTTGCAAGCTTGTGTCAAAGCCAATGCTCTTGTTATAAATTTCAATAGCCGAATCAACATAACTATTCGAAACAAAGATTAGCAAAAAAGCAACTCCGGTAACACCCAAACCGCCCAAAGTAAAAGGTCTGCCCACATCGCTATCTCCTTGAATCCACGATGAAATACCATAACCAAAGGCGCCTCCACCAAGTCCGGCAAGAATCAACGCCGGATAAGCAAACATCTTTGAAGTGTTCCATTCGCTAGCCGCATCCGGATTCGACTTTATCAATTCCTCGGCAACCTCGGGAGCCGCCTTGACACCCCCAATATACCATTGCTTGGAAATCAACTCAATTTTCTGTTTCGTCGGAGTATAATACAGAGGTTCCTTTTGGACGTTCACCGGATTAGGATTTTCAACAGGCGTAGAATTACTTGACGGATAGTTATCCCAGACGCCTTGTGCAAATGAAACATTTGCAAGAACAAGCAACATCGTAAATGCAAGAATGAACAATCGCATATGCTCTCCTCTTTTATTCCAACTCCACTTTTATTTCGACACCGGGCACCCACGGTTTCGCGTCATTCAGAATAGGCGCAAGGACTTTGCGCACCGCCGAAAGATTTTGCGTCTTTATATATAGTTTAACCCAGAACACATTCTGCACTTTCGGGACAAACGCATCTGCCGGTCCAAGTACCGACATCGACGATTCCTTGCGCAAGATGTTTTCGAGGCGTTTCACCGTTTCACGAAGCAAGGCCTCGTCACGCGAACCGCAACTGATTTCGATAAGCTTGCAGAACGGCGGGTAAAACGCCATCTGACGATTTGAAGATTCGAGTTTTGCAAAGCCTTCAAAGTCATGATGAATGGCATACTGCATTACAGGCTCTGTCGGATTGAGCGTTTGGATAAACACATGCCCCCCCCCACCAGCACGGCCTGCACGGCCAGCAGTCTGGCTCAAAAGTTGATACAGACGTTCAGTCGATCGGAAATCGGGAATGCCGAGTCCAGAATCGGCACCGACAATACCGACAAGTTTCACGCCCGGAAAATCATGGCCTTTTGCGACCATCTGCGTTCCAAGCAAAATATTGTACTCGCGATTCCTAAACGCGGTCAGGATTTTCTCTACAGCTCCCACGTTCTGCGTTGTATCACGGTCCATGCGGATTACTTTTGCGTCTGCCACCCACTCTATAATTTCTTCCTCAAGTTTTTCAATAGCGCCACCAACAAATTCATATGTTTCGGCACCACACGACGGGCAAGGTGTATCCACAGGATACAGCGCAGCGCAGTAATGGCACATCAACGCATGATACTGTTTATGATACACCAATGGAATATGGCAATGTCTGCAATAAAGCGTTTCACCGCATTCTGTACAAACTCTTATCTTAGAATAACCGCGGCGATTCATGAGGATAATCGCCTGGTCGCCACCCGCAATGCAATCGGCAAGGGCCTCGCGCAAGGCCGGCGACATGAGTACGCCTTTTTGCTGACGCACCTTTCCCATATCGACAACGGTCACCTCCGGGAGAGGTGCAGCCGTAGCCCGGTTCTTTAGAGTCAAAAGTTTGAGGTTACCCGCTTTCGCATTGCGGTACGTTTCCAAGCAAGGCGTTGCGCTACCAAGGACGACAAGCGCGCCATGCTTTTGCGCCAAGTGGAACGCCAAGTCACGCGTATGGTAACGCGGAGCCGGGTCCTGCTGTTTGAACGAAGAATCATGTTCTTCATCCAAAATAACAACGTCAAATTCGAACGACGAGAGAATTGCACTGCGCGTTCCAAGCACGACCTTCGCAGAACCGTCAAGCACAGCCAAATAACCGGCACGCTTTTGCGGAGCCGATAACGCCGAATGCAACACGACTACGGGCACTTTCAAATAGTCTTCAAACCTAGAGGCCGTCTGTGGAGTAAGCCCAATTTCGGGCACAAGAATAAGCACACGCTTACCCCGTTTGAGCGCTTCACGCACTAATTCCTGATAAACTCTCGTCTTACCACTACCGGTCACACCATGCAAGAGCGTTCCACGAAAACCACTTTTATCCAAATCTTCCACAAGACTGGCAAGCGCCGTCCCCTGTTCTTCTGTCAAGGGGGGCAAGTCCGAACAAGCGGTCATTTCCGGTTCAGCAGATGGAGCCTCGCCCCGTGGTTCAGCGTTCTTTTCGGCAAACAACGCATCGAGGTACTTGTCAAAATCGGCGGGCCAAAACACGTTCAAAGTACGCATGGGCGTGCTTACATAATACTTAGCGACCCACTCCAGCGATTCCATATAACGTTCGGAAAAAACATAACCCGACTCGTGCGGGCACGCATAGCGGACATCAAAATCAGGCTTTTCGCTATGGACTCGGCTCACCAGGGCCAGCGTCGGCTTACGGCGAGCGAGTTGCACCCAGACAACGCTCCCACGAACAATTTTGACGCCCTCAGGCACTCCATAAGTAAAAACGGAAGGCGCCAAAGGGATATAGACCTCGCAAAAAAGGGATAGAAACGCCGAATTACAGCGTTCCTTGACCATTTCCGGAGCCATCGTCTTTGGGATTCTTTTTACCACGGGGCAAAGATAGTTATTGATACAACCTTAAATGGGCATAAATTCGCTTAAAATTTCCTGACAACAACTTTTTTTTAGTTAGATTATGCTATACGGAGCCGTGAAGTTCCGCCTACCTTTGGAGATATTATGAGCTTTTTTGACGCATTTAAACCGAAATGGCAAAATTCCAACCCTGCAAAGCGCATCGAAGCGATTGCCGAATTGGATGAACTCAGTAGTCAAGATATTGTCGAACGAGTCGCCCTTTCCGATGATAATGTCGAAGTGAAATTGGCTGCAATCAAAAGACTTGCAATTATTAAGACACTTCAGGAAATTTCTAAGAATGACAAGGACTCCAGCGTACGTCGTTTGGCCGAAACCAGAGCCTTCGAGGAAATTGTCAAAAAACTCAAAGGTTATAGTTCCCCGGATCTGGATGATGAAATCCGCGGCTACATCGAAGCCGTGAAGGATACGCGCTATGCCGAAGACGTCCTCAAGGCTACAAACAACTTAACACTCAAACACGAATTGGTCAAACTTTGCAGCAAGCAATCTCTCCTTGCACAAATTGCATCGCGCGACTCTAGCGAAGAAATCGCACTGGCAGCGGCAGACCGTATAACATCAGAATCACTCCAGTCTGATTTGGTCAAGGTTTCCAAGCACAGTTCCGTCCGCAAAATGATTTCGGATAAAGTCCGAGCCAAAAAAGAATCCGAAGACAATGGCAAAAAAGCGGCCGACCTTTTGCAGAGCAAGCGGGAAGCGCTCATCAAGCAGGCCCATTTCCTTGCGGCCCAGAAAGACGCCTTTGCGACCAAACCGCAATTCGACGACTTGATGAATGAAGCAAACGCCCTTGGCATGGGCGACTCCGCCGAAACGCTCAACGAAATTTACGCAAGCTTCAACAGGTTCTATGACGAAGCGAATGCCGCCAAGAAGGCCGCCGAAAACGCCGAAGCCGAAAAGCAAGCCAAGATCCTGCATCTCACCGAAACGCTTGCTGAACTTGAAGGCTTGCTCGAAGCGCACACGACTGAAGAAAACGCCGAACGAGTGAACGCCATCATTGAAGAATGGACTGCAAACAAATCCATCATGGATGCCGCGGCGACCAAGCGCTTCAACAACGCCTACTTCAAGACGCAAGAAGCAAAGAAAATTGTCATCCCGACGGCAGAGTCCGAAAACGCAAGCGAAGAAGAAATTGCAATCCGCAAGAGCCTTCTCGAAAGACTTCAGGCCCTCTCCGAAACAGAAATTGATGAAAACACAGGCAAGCATTTACATGCGATTGTTCGCGAATGGGAAAAGCTGGACCTTCTCGAAGGCGACGATCCGATTCTCCAATCGTACAATGCCCTGCGCACAAAGTTGAACGAACTAATTACGGCGTACAACGAAAAAGCGCAAAAAGTTATCGAAGAAAATTCCAAGAAACTCCGCGGGCTCATCGAACGCATCCAGAACATCGACGAGAACCAAGAATTCCGTGAAATCCACAAGATTCTCCGCGACACCTACCAGGAATGGAAGGAAATCGTCGGCGAACAAAAGTTTAAATACCACGATCTCTGGCAAGAATACAAGATTGCCACTTCCCGCTTCCAGGAAATGCAGCAGTGGGAAAACTGGCACAACGAAAAAGACCGCGACACCATCATCGAGGAAATGGATGCGCTCTCCAAGGAAACGCCAAGCCAGGCCGTGCTGACCAAGTTCCGCGAACTCTGCAGCAAGTGGCGCGAAATTGGACCGATTTCTGCAGCCAAGTTCCAGGACTATAGGGACCGTTTCCAAGCTCTTGTCGATAAGATCAAGGAAAACTGCGCCCCGTTCATCGAAGAACAGAACGCCGAACGCCAAAAGAACCTGACCGAGAAAGAAGGCCTGTGCCAGAAGGTAGAAGACCTCGTAGCCAATGCCGAAATTTTCTGGAAGGACAAGTTCAAGGCCGTGCAGGAAATCCAAGAAAACTGGAAGAACATCGGCATGGTCCCGAAAGATGCCTTTGCCGCATTGAACAAGCGCTTCAAGGACGCCGTGAACGCCTTCTACGCCCAGCACAAAGAAAATGTGAAGCACGAAGACGAAAGCCGCGAAGCGAACTACGAAAAGAAAGTAGCCCTCTGCATCGAAGCCGAAGCCATCAAGGATTCGACCGACTGGAACGCCACCTCCACCAAGCTCAAGCAGTTGCAGGACGCTTGGAAGGCGACCGGCCCAGTGCCGAAGAGCAAGTCCGACGAAATTTGGACACGCTTCCGCACGGCATGTGACTCGTTCTTTGAAAAGAAGCGCAACCACTTTGAAGAAATGGATGCTGCAAAGCAAAAGAATCTGGAACAGAAACAAGCCCTCTGCGAAAAACTCGAGGCGTTCGACCTCGATAACATCACTCCTGAAGTTATCGAAGCTTATAAAGCAACCGATGCAGAATGGAAAACGATTGGCATGGTCCCGAAAGAGGCCGTCGAAAGCATCAATGAACGTTACTGCGCCATCGTGAACAAGATTGTCGCAAAGATGGCTGAATCCGATCCGGAACTTCAGGCCAAGATTGCCGATATCAAGAAGAAAAAGCAGGACTCGATTGAGAAGGTTCGCCAGTTCGCCGAAAGCGCGGGCTCCAACCAGCTCGCCGACGCCGTTCGTGATCTCCAAAAGGAATGGATTACGCTCGGATCTTGCGGTAACGATGACGCAGAATTGCAAAAAGCATTCCGTGATGCTTGCGACGATTTCTTCACGCGCCGTCGTGACCAGCTCGACATCCAGGAACAGGCTCGCCAGAACAACCTGCAAAAGAAGATTCTCCTCTGCGAACAGGCCGAAGACCTGCTCACGGAATTGAATGACCAAACGGTTGTAGCATCGATGAACAAGGTCAAGCATTTCCGCCGTCTCTGGAAAGAAGTCGGAGCAGTTCCCCGTGAACATTCCGAAAAAATCTGGAAGCGTTTTAACACAGCATGTGACCAGGTATTCGCCTTCGGTCGCAAGGACGAAAAGAAGGAAGAAGCTCCGGCAGCAGCCGCTGTCAGCGAAGCTTAAGCGAAACGGCGAAAGCCTCCGCAACCTTGTCATGCCCGCCTCCGTGCACTTTGATCACTTAGCTCTTTAGAGCTTACGTGAGCATGGTCCGCGTATGGGGAGGGCATCTCTTTTTTATACCATAAAATTTTTATTTTTGGGTCATGAAATTTCCTCCTTGGACAAGTGTAAGCGAAGCTGCCCGCCTCCTCAAAGACGGAGAGGTCGTTGCTATTCCTACAGAAACGGTTTACGGACTCGCAGGCAATACATTCGAGCCAAAGGCTCTTGCCAAAATCTTTGCCGCCAAAGAGCGCCCGACTTTTGATCCGCTGATAGTCCACATCGCCGATATCGCACAACTTACAGACATCGCCAAGGACATTCCCGATAGCGCCTACAGACTCGCCGAAGCCTATTGGCCGGGCCCGATGACCATCATCCTCCCCAAAAAGGATTGCATCCCCGACCTTTGCACAAGCGCCCTCCCCTCTGTCGCCGTGCGCTTCCCGAGCCATCCGATTGCACAAGCCATCATCAAGGAATCAGGACTCCCGCTTGCCGCCCCGAGTGCAAACCTTTTCAAGCACGTGAGTCCGACTACGGCAGAGCACGTCGCGGCACAACTCGCCGACCGCATCGCAGGCATTGTCGATGGCGGCCCCTGTTCCGTTGGCGTGGAAAGTTCCATCATTTCGCTTACAGGCGAAAAGCCGACGGTCCTCCGTCCAGGCGCCATCACTCCCGAGATGTTTGCAAAAGTTCTCGGAGATGTCGCCATCAAGGAATCCACGTCAAAACCGGGCCAGCCAATGCTTGCCCCTGGCCAATGCGACACGCATTACCGCCCGCAGGTTCCGCTTTATTACGGAGAAATCCCAGCAAATTTCACGCTCCCAGAGCATACCGTCCGCATTGCGTTTGGAGAACAATCCGGCCCTATCCCTGCTACAGTAAATTTATCTACAACAGGCGACATGGTCGAAGCAACATCCAAGCTTTACGCCTTCATGCACGACCTTGACAAATCCGAATACGACCTGATTCTCGTGGACCCTATACCCAACAAGGGAATCGGCATCGCCCTGAACGACCGCCTCAAGCGTGCCAGCATCAAGACAT
>JAEEGL016134851.1_pt1 | contig 11958 bp, 12 predicted proteins | sample 9134231 | NCBI WGS metagenome assembly JAEEGL01 (sample SAMN16246548, study PRJNA631951) | gut metagenome | biome: gut microbiome; feature: rumen; material: fiber-attached | host: Bos | place: Iran: Karaj | collected 2018-10 | reverse complement strand
CCAGTCCTGAATACATGTCGACATTGGCACAAATACTCTTATCAGAATTATGTACTTCCTGAATGATTTTTGGAGAAAGCTTTTCAATCAAATCATAAAGGGCAAATTCTTCAAGGCAGCCTTTTTCTTTTGCAAGCTTCTTTGCCTTGGCTTTAAGAAGAACTTCACGAGGATCGCTTATAGTGTAAATGGCATGACCCATTCCGTAAATCAAACCACTGCGGTCACCGGCTTCCTTGCGGGCAATCTTCATAAGGTAGTTGCCTACTTCTTTTTCGCTTGTCCAGTCTTTTACATTTGCCTTGATATCATCCATCATTTCCATAACCTTGATGTTGGCACCACCATGACGGCGGCCTTTAAGGGAACCAACAGCTGCGGCCATTGCAGAATAAGTATCTGTATCGGCAGAAGAAACAACATGAACTGTTAAAGAAGAGTTGTTACCACCACCATGCTCAGCATGAAGAATGAGGGCAAGGTCAAGTATTTCTGCTTCGAGTCTTGAGTATGATTTATCTGAACGAATCAGGCGCAGGAAGTTTTCTGCAGTAGAAAGCTCAGGCTTTGGGTTATGAATAAACATACTCTTGTTATCATAGTAGCGGCGCTTTGCCTGATAGCCGTAAGAGGCAAGGGTAGAAAAGCGGGCAATTAATTCAACGCACTGGCGGACAATGTTTCCTACACTGCGGTCTTCCGGATTTTCATCATAAGAGTAGCTTGCAAGAACTCCGCGGGCAATTTTATTCATAATATCGCTTGAAGGAGCCTTCATAATCATGTCTTCGGTAAAGTGCTCCGGCAGAGAACGGCATTCTCCAAGATACTGTATAAAGGTATCGAGCTTTTCCTGAGTAGGTAATTCACCAAACAAAAGCAGATAGGCACACTGTTCATAACCAAACTGTTTATTTTTTTCGGCATCTGCAATTAAATCTTCTACATTGTAGCCCCGGTATATAAGACGGCCTGGAATGGCAATTTTCTGTCCGTCTTTCATTTCGTAGCCGACTACATCACCAATGCGGGTGAGGCCGACCAGAACACCTGTGCCGTTAGCGTTTCTTAATCCTCGTTTTACATCATAAGTTTTGTATAAATCCGGATTAATGGGATCATTGTGCACAGCAAGTTTTTCGAGTCGTTTTAAGATAGCGGCGTCTGATTTTTTTGTAGTCATAATGGTCCTCCTGTGTAATAGATATTTATGCATAAAAAAATGCATAAATATACAGTTTTTAATATCTTTTATTCGATAATTATACAAAAATTGAGGATTAGTTGCAATATTACTGGTAATATTATTTGCCTGTAAATCTTTGTGCAGGTGATAAAACCCAGATTGCATTGAGTTCACAGTCACCTATATTTTCTACTGTATGAGGAATTGCGGCAGAATAAGAAACACTGTCACCTTCTTCCAGAATATATTCCTTGTCTTCGTATATGAGTTTTGCCCGGCCCTTAAGAATAATTCCAAATTCCTGGCCCATGTGTCCGTAGGAACCGCGGTGAGTATGGGTGTTTGCAGGAATTTTCAGCATGTAGGATTCAAATGAAATATTGCCCTTTGAGTCACTTGGGTTAGCAAGCTCCTCGTAAATGATTTCATCTTCCCTCATGGAAGGCCTTTCCTTTGCATGAATTATTGTTACAGGGCGAACCTTTCTGTATTCTTCAAAAAGAAATTCAAGATTAATGTCCAGAACATCTGCAAGAGAAAGCAGGGTATCAATTGCAGGTGAAACATGATTTCTTTCAATCTGTGAAACAAGACTTTCGCTTACTCCTGCTTTCTGGGCAACAACCTTGAGTGTATATCCTTTATTTTCTCTTACCTGGCGGAGTTTTTCTCCAAAATGATAGGGTACCTTTTTAGTTTTTTCTTCTGTATCTTCATTTTGTTCTGGCGAAAGTATCATTGTTCTGTTTCTCCTTGTTCTGAACGGTTACAAATTGAATAAAGTAATCTTCCAGTGTTTTATGAGGACCGTTCAATTTTAGTCTTGTGCGTGAACGGGCATTATCCCGTCTGACTGTATATTTTGCATAAAAGTCGCGGTAGTCTAAGCCGGCGTCTGATTTTACGTGTTCTCCCAGGAATTTTGAAACTTCATCGCGTCCAATTGCAGGAATTCCTTTTTCTTTGAGGATAGTTCGCAGGGTATTTATCTGTTCAAAAGAAATTCCAAAAAGGAATTCCTCCATGGCCTGTGAAACCCCGGGATCGCTCAACCTTTGTTTAATAAAGGCAATCCACTGGTCATCCATCTGCATGGAAATCTGCAGCAGTTCACTTGTTCCCATCATTGTTCCAAAGGCAGGTGCCAGACGGCGGCGGGCCATCCAGACAGATTCAAGAACGGGAGCAACCTGGGCACTTCCCTGGTCGTTCCAGTGTTCCCAAAGCAGCAAAAGCGAAAGAGCCCATTCCCTGCGGAACTCCATAGGCTGGGTATAATCGCGGATTAAATTCAAATAAACATCTTCAATGAGAAGAGAATACATTGAAGTTATAGTTTCTGTATCAAAAGCCTTTGAATATTTTCTGAGGTCAGGAATATGGTGGGTATATTTTGCAAAGCTTGAGAAGGTGTGCATTTTTGCAACAAGAAGGCCTTTTCCAAGCATAGCTTTTGACGGCAGCTGGATTGTAGAGTCTCCTGCATCCTGATGAGCTATGAGCGAGTCAATAAGCGAAGTTGGAGTACGTGTTCCACCAATAAGTTCGTGACGTTCAAGAAGAGAAGGAAATTTTGCAACAGACTGGGCAAGCAGCTCCAAAGCATCAAGACGTTCCTGAAAGCTTCTGGCTTTTTCTGGGTCCGATTCTTTTATCAGAGGCATTACTTCCTGAATGAGTTGCTTTTGCTGTGTAGTGAGCATCTCTGCCTTTTCATTCTGTTCAGGGCCCTGGCTCTGGGAATCAAAAAAGGTAGAGAGGTCTATCTGTTCAAAATCATTCTGCTGCATAAGAGTAACTTATATTATAATGCATTTTTAGAGTTTTTTAAATACATAATTTTCCTCTTATTGCTTAAGTTCCTCTATTATAGGAGCAGAAAATTCCTGCTGTTTATTAAGATTATAGAGGTAAGCATCCTTCTGGGCATTGTATATGTTTCCCTGCATAAAGCGCATGAGAGGATTGAATTCCAAAAGTGAGAAAGTCCATAAATCAAGGGTGTAGATTGACCAGGCACTTACAGTAATAATAGCCCCGTTAAGCAGAAAGGCATTAAGGGAATCCTTGTAATTTCCTGCATAAAGCTGGCCAAGGCCCGGGAAAAAAGAGAGATAGCCTGCAAGCTTCTGCTTCTTGGGTTTAAAAGAGATCAATTTTTCAAAGCCTGTATTAATAGTTTCAATCTGCTTCTGGTCCCAGGCCTGAGGAAAAAGCTCCAGGGCCTGCTCAAAGGTTTTTTGGGCATATTCAATGCGTCCCTTGGCAAGAGCGTCTGTAATTGCAGCTGAATAAGCCTGTTTTTTTATCTGGTCAGAAAATTCAGGAATATTCATATATGCAAAAATATAAAGATTATCCGAAAGATATTGCTTTTCCTCTTCAGATGCGGCTTTTTGCAGATAGAAAATATGTTTACTGCGAAGGTCATCAGTCTCCTGTCCATTAAGTGAAATTATGGCTTTTTGAATGTATTCTGCGGCAAGAGAATAGTTTTCTTTTTTTTCATAAAGGTCTGCAAGTGCGCAGAAGGCCTGGGCCTCATACTGACCCTGAGAATAATTGAGCATAAAAATATAGCGTTTGTATTCCAGTTCTGCTTCTTCATAGGCGCCTGCCTGGTCAAGCTTGCTGGCATAAAGAAAAAGGTCATCATAAGGCTCGGAAAAGGCCCTGCCTGCCAGAATGAGAAAAATTACCTGAATAAGAATAAGCTTAATACTCTTTTTCATAAAGCTTTTCTGTTTCCTCGCAAAGGGCCCGGAATAAAGCCGAATTATATCTTTTTGCACTTTGATAAGAGCCGTATAATTCTGCTATATATAAAACAAGGCCGCAGCTTCCAAAAACATAGGGCTGCCAGCTTTTCCATTCAGATTGAATTCCTGTTACGACACTTCCGGCTGCAAAGGAAGCTATTGCAATAAAGGAAGAAGCAAAAGCACCAAAGGAGCCTGTATACCATTTACCGCTTCCCGGAACAAATGTAGAAAAAAACAGGGCAAGTCCCGGGCTTTTAAGTTTGTATGATTTTGTCAGTTCGTATAGACTTTCATAATCCGGATTTCTGATTGCCAGTCCTGAACAGAAGGCTCTTAAGCCTCCTATGTCATTATTCAAAAGCAGCTGGGAAACATCTACCAGGTCTTTAAAATCCGGAGAAAAGTCAATCCGCTCAGGAAGAATTGAATTTGCAAAAAGATTAAAGCTTTGAGTATCCCTTTCCTTGAATATGAACTGGGCCTGAACAAAGTTTATTTTTTCTTTTACAGGAGTCTGGGCCTGGGAATAAAAATTCTCCTTGAGCCAGGTAATGCCGCCCACATTGTTCTGACTCTTATAAATGTTAGTTAATGCAAGCAGGGAAGACTGGGCGTTTTTATCTGCTTTAGTCTGATCTTCCGGCAGAGTAAAAAGAAATCTTTTATATTCACCTTCTGCCTGGCTCAAAAATCCGTCATTGTAAAGGGAGTCTGCAAAGGCTATTAAAACCTCAGGTTCATAAGGAGAAGGAGCTGCATATGCATTAAGCATGATCATAAAAATAGTTAATATCAAAAAATGTTTTTTCATTATTTACTCCACTTTCTTTTTTTCTTTAATAGGCACAGGGTCATAATGCTTTCCGTTGCTGAGAGTTTCATACATATTCCTTTTGTGTTCTGTAGAAGTACATCTTTTAAGTCTTTCTATTCCCTGGAAAAAACCAAAGACTCCGTTTGCCGAAACAGCGTCCAGCATAAACTGAGAACAGGAAGGGTAGAAGGGACAATTTGACATATCCTGGCTTGTGATGAATTTTTTGTAAAATTTAAAAGAGCCTGAAACAAGTACCGAAGGGATTGAAACCCTGTAGCTTTCTGCAGCAGGAATAAGTGCAGTTCGGACGGCATATTGGTCAGAAAGATCTTTTAAAGGATATTCACAATTGCAATACTTGTCTTCCTGAAGAAGCTTTTCTACAAGAGATAAATCTTCCTGCGAAAGTGAAAAGCTTACATTTGAAAATCCAAGACTTGTTTCAAGAAAAGCTTTTCCCTGGTCATAAGAGGTTGAAATTACAGAAGTTGGATAGGAATAGCCCTGAGCCGCCTCAAATTCATAAAGGCTTGTATCTGTAACAAGGGTAGTTTCATCCACATACATCTTAAGTCTTTTAAAACGGCCAAGGGAATCGGTATAAACAATAATCTTACTGAGGGGCTGATTTTCAAAATTATAGCAGTCCCATTGCGAAAGAACATAGTTTCCTTCAAGCCATCTGTCATTGGGACTTGGTTTAAAGTATGCTTGAGAAAGTCCGTAATCTGATTTAAACCAGTTTAAAAAATCCTTACAGGTCTGCTCAAGAAATTCCTTGTTTTCTGAAATTTCATAAAGGCTGTCATTTTTAATGATATAGGCATTTTCTTCATTCAGATACATGGTCTGTTCAGAAGGTTTATTAATCTGAAAAATGAAAACAAAGGGATTTTTATTGTAAATAATCCTGCCGCTTAAGGTAGACTGCTGTCCGGTTTCAAGTAATTCTTCTGTACGGAAAAAATCGAGCTTCAAGGAAGTAATATTCCTCGAAGCTGCAAAAATCTGTACATAAGACAGTGAGAAAAAAACTGCCGCAGTTAAAAGTGCGGAAAAAAATCTTTTATGGAACATAAATAGGGATTAACTCAAATCCGTTTATCAGCATGTTTCCAATAGATTGAGAAGTACAGGTTGTGTTTGAGCCGGAGCTTGAACTGCAGGTCTCGTTTACAGAAGAAGCGCAGGCCTCATCCATTGAAGCACTACATGATTCACCACAGCCTTCGCTGCAACCTTCAATAAAGTTGTCTGTCATTTCAGAACAGCAGTTAGAAGAAGAGCTTGTAAGATAGTAGGTTCCTACTGCAATTCCGGCAACAACAACAAGTCCAACTACTACATAGGTAATAATAAGGCCGGTTGATTTTTTATTATTCACGGTAGGTTCATCTGAATAATCGTAGTCATAGTCTTCATCATCTTCAACAATTATTTTCTGCTGGGTTGTATCTGCACCTGAATACATTGCCACTTTTGCAGCCGAAGAAGGCAAACCTCCTCCAAAACTAGAGAATGAATATGTAACAGGTTCTGCAAAAAGTGATGCAGAAAAAGAGAAAAATGCTAAAATAATTGCAAAAAGCTTGATTTTATTTTTCATACACATATTTTACCCCCTTTGGTCAAATTTTGCAATAAAAGGTACTCTAATAATAAACAAGCGAAAAGCCGATAAGTAACTATGTTTTTGAAAAAAATATTAAAAGGCGGATTATTTTCTTTTATCATTTTTGCAGGTCTTTCCGGGGCTGCTTACAGGCTTTCTGCCCAGGAAGACAGTGGAAGCCAGACAATTGTATATACTCCAAAACAGAATGCAATGCGCATTACCGCCGCTGATATTAAGCTTGTTGAAGAAAAAAACGATGCAGGCGAGGTGACCGGTTATCATTTATATATCCGCAAAATAAAGGGAGTTGAATCGGTACTTTTGACAGAAACTACCAGGGATCCTAACGGAAAGGCCGACAACTACGCCTACAGGGCCCTTGAATATAATCCGATCAACGGTGATGAAATACGCTATCTTGACGGAAAACCCCTTGTTTCAGAAGGCGCTAAATACAGCCTGATTGATTCTACTGCAGAAAAGGTTGAGGGGCTGGGGGAGGCCTTTCATATTTTTATTCCCCTTAAGCTTGCCTATGGATATGAATGGAGCCGTAATGGCCTTGTAGAAATCGGGCGGGGAACCTTTATAAACATAAGAACTTTTGAAAAGCCTTATGCCGATTATACCGGTGAATATATGGACAGTCCTTTTATGTTTAATCTGGAGACCCGCCGCCGTTCAAAGCCTAATCCGCCTCCTCCAGAGCCTGAAAAGCATGAGATTGTCCTTACCGATGACTACAATCCTGCTGCAAGCCAGAAGTTTGAAGAATTGTCTGATTTTATTGTTTACTCAAAGGGTCCCGAAACAATTGTAGAAGATATTCTTGAAGTTCTTGATGACCTTGGCGATAAGAATAACCTTGATGTCGTTTTTGCAATAGATGCAACAGGCAGTATGAAAAATGATATTGAAACCCTTAAAACAGACCTGCTTCCGGCCCTGCTCAAGGAATTTGAAAATGCCCGGGATGTTCGTTTTGGACTGCTTTTCTATCGTGATTATGGTGACAATTTTAATTACAAAAATCTTCCGGTTACGTTTTATACTTTTACAGATAATCTTAATACCTTTAATAAGAATCTGAACTCAATAAGAATCAATGGCAAAGAAGGCGGCGATATTCCCGAAGCGGTTTATGAGGCAATATACTCTTCTGCAGAATTTTACAGCTGGAGGGCAGATTCTACAAAGCTCATAATCCTTATTGGAGACGCAGAACCCCATCCAAAACCAAGAGGACTTGGAAAATATTCTAAGGATTATGTAATGGGTCTGGCTAAGGATAAGGATATAAAAGTAAAAGCTATTCTTCTACCGAGCGATTAGGAATCTTTTCTAATTCAATCAGTGAAAGCTTTTTATAGGCAGCTGGAAGAGAGCCTGCAGGAGCGTAATCGTAAAGCTCCAGAATTTCTTCAAGGGCTGCCTGAGCCTTATCGTATTCTTTTGTCTTTATATAAAGATGGGCCAGCTCGTATCTGGCTTCTATATAAGTATTTGTATCATCACCATATTTATCTATTGTTTCAAGAAAATAGGCTTCGGCAGTTTTATAGTCAGCAGCATCGTAGAAACTCTGTCCTCTCTGTAAAAGCTGAGGAGCAGTTAAACCTTCAGGAATATCTTTTACTGTTCTGCAGGAAGTAAAAATCACAGCAGCAGTTGAGAAAATCAAAAAACAAATTAATGAAGTAATCTTTTTCATGGCTTAATCATACAATAAAATTGATGTATAGGCAATTGTCTTTATACTTTTCAATACTTGTTGTATAATTACAGGTAATGAAAAAAATTATTATTTTGCTTGTGCTTTCTTTGTTTGTAACAGGATGTGCAAGTACAGGCGGCAATAAATCAGATAATAGCAGCGATATAGTTTCGGAACCAGGTCTTTTTGCAGACTGGCAGTATCGCGGCTTTGGACAGGAATATCCCCTTTGGGCAGAAGCTGCCCTCAATAATGACACTCCTTCTCTTATAAAGTTTTTCCCTCAGCTTGAAGGAAAAGAGAATCAGCTGAAAATAATAATCCGTTCTGCTTCGGATGTTGACCTTTTACTGCAAAGTAGTCAGTCTGAGTCTGAAAGTGGAGTGCTTGATGAAATCTGGGTTTATATAGACCCTTATTATGAAGAATATGAAGACAGATATTATTATATAAAAATTTACCTGGAGGAATAAAATGAAAGTTTTAGTAATTGGTGGTGCAGGATACATTGGAAGCCATGTTGTAAAGGAAATGATGAAGGCAGGACATAAGGTTACCGTATTTGATAATCTTTCCAGTGGACTCCGCTGCAATCTTTTTCCTGAAAATGATTTTATATATGGAAACATTCTCATTCCATCAGATCTTGAAGCAGCTTTTTCACAGGGCTTTGACGCTTTTGTTCATCTTGCAGCATTTAAGGCAGCCGGGGAAAGTATGCTTCTTCCAGAAAAATACAGTGTAAACAATATTACCGGAACAATAAACATTATGAATGCAGCTGTAAAATTCAACTGTAAGAAAATGATATTCTCTTCTTCTGCTGCAGTTTTTGGTGCTCCGGAATATCTTCCAATGGATGAAGAACATCCAAAAAATCCTGAAAACTATTATGGTTTTACCAAGCTTGAAATTGAACGCTTTATGGGCTGGTATGATAAGCTTAAGGGCCTTCGTTTTGCAGCATTGCGTTATTTTAATGCAGCCGGCTATGACCCTGAAGGACAGATTCGCGGACTTGAACAGAATCCTGCAAATCTTCTGCCTCGTATTATGGAGGTAGCAGCAGGATTAAAGCCTGAAATTAAGGTTTTCGGAACAGATTATGATACCCGCGATGGAACCTGTATCCGCGACTATGTTCATGTTACAGACCTAGCCCGTGCCCATGTTATGGCTCTGGATTATATTACAAAAAATGATAAAAGCCTTGCCTTGAATCTGGGTACCGAAAAGGGTACAACTGTAAAAGAAATAATTGATGCCGCAAGAAAAATTACCGGCAAAGAAATACCTTCGCAGGATGTTGAACGCCGTCCAGGAGACCCTGCCTGCCTGTATACAAGCTCTAAGCTTGCAAAGGAGCTTCTTGGCTGGGAACCAAAATACAGCGATGTAGACACACTGGTAAAAACAACCTGGGAAGTATACCGTTAGTGGTCCCTGAGCCAGTCGAAGGGTGGATTAATTATGACGCAAATTGATTTCTTAAACAGCTCCCGTTCGCAGATTGTAGAGCTCGAAAGTCTGCTTACCTCTATTCCTGCTATTGCTCCCGAAGGGGGCGGGGATGGAGAAACAGAAAAATGTAATGCCCTTGAAAAGTGGCTGGGGCAGGCAGGCCTTTCTAATATTGAACGCTTTGAAGCTCCGGATTCCCGCGTAAGCTCAGGTAAAAGGCCTTCGCTTGTAGTGACAATCCCGGGCAGGGATGATTCTCAAAGAATCTGGGTAATGGCTCATATGGACGTAGTGCCTGTTGGAGATCCTTCGTTATGGAAAACAGATCCCTGGAAGCTTGTAGAAAAAGATGGAAAAATCTATGGCCGGGGAGTTGAAGATAATCAGCAGGGCTTATGTTCTGCAGTTTTTGCGGGGCTTTATTTTATTAAAAATGGAATTCTTCCTGCAAATACAGTTAAGCGTCTTTTTGTTGCAGATGAAGAAAACGGAAGCGAATACGGTGTAAAATGGCTTTTAAAAAATACCAGCCTCTTTAATAAAAAGGATCTTGTCCTTATTCCGGATGGTGGAGACAGTCAGGGACAGACAATCGAAATTGCAGAAAAGAATCTTTTGTGGCTTAAAGTTCATGTAATGGGTAAGCAGACCCACGGAAGCAGGCCTGACAATGGCGCCAATGCCTGTCTTGCGGCCTGTGACCTTTCTGTAAAGCTTCATGAACTTGAAAAGATTTTTAATAAACGCGATTCACTTTTTGAGCCCGACTATTCAACCTTCCAGCCCACTAAACGCGAAAAGAATGTAGACAGCATAAATATAATCCCAGGCGAAGATACCTTCTGTATGGACTGCAGAATTCTTCCCTGCTATTCCCTTAAGGATGTGCTTGCAAAGGTAGACCAGACCTGCCGTCAGATAGAAGAAGACTATGGCGTAAAAGTAGAATATACATGCCCCCAGAAGTCAGAAAGTCCTGCAACTCCACTTACAGCTCCTGTTGCTCAAAGGCTTGCTGCCGCTCTAAAGAAAACTCATGGTATAGAGGCCCGCTTTATAGGAATAGGCGGTGGAACCGTTGGAGCAGAACTCAGACGCGAAGGAATAGATGCAGTTGTCTGGAGTACCCTTGATGATCAGGCCCACCAGCCAAATGAATATTGTGTAATTGAGAATCTTATCAAAGATGCTCAGACACTTATAGAAGTGTTTATGTAAATGTCATTGTCGGGCTTGACCCGACAATCTTTTATCTGATTTTAAAGAAGATTCCCAGAATTGCGCAGGTTACTAAAATCTGCATGATCATGAATTTGATGAGGACCTGGGTTGGAGACCAGCCGCGGTTCTTTCTCATATGGTCATGAAGAGGGAATCGTATATTTTCGAAAATCTTTATTTTGAAGAAGCGGAGCAGGGCAACCTTTAAAAGACCCATGCCACCGTTAACAAAAATGATTGAACTTGTTGCAAGAATAAGGAAAGGGTTACCGCTTACCATTACACAAACGCCAATAAAGAATCCAAGTGCACGGCTGCCGGCATCGCCCATAAGACATTTGCTTGGGAAGGCATTGAGCCATAAATAGCCCATTACAACTCCTGCCATTGCAAAAAGCATAATAGCCCAGTTTGCTCCGCCAGGAAGATGAGGGAGCAGGAGGTAAGCAGAAATATCTTTATGTCCAAGAACAAAGTAAAAAACCGCACCTAAAGTCAGAAGAGCAATCAGAACAAGAGTTGCAGAAAGACCGTCAACTCCATCTGTACAGTTAGTTGTGTTTATAGAAGTCCAGAGCATGATTGTACAGATTATTATGTATACAACAGGATTAACTGCAATCAGGTTAGAAGTAAATGGAAGCCAGAAACGGACGATTCCATCATCAGAAGCACTCTTCATTCCATAATAGAGTACAAAGGCTGCTGAAATGCTCAGAATTAAATCAAGGGCACCTTTAAGATATTCACCCCATGAAGTAATGCTGCGGTCATCAAGATAGCCTGTAAGCATTGTAAGCCAGGTAAGGGCAAGAATGGCTGCACGAACCCAGCTCATGGGAACAAAAAGAATACAGATAACTGTAAAGATAGTAATGAAAATAATACCTGAACCGGTTGGTTTTCCTTTAGCAGCTTCGGCATTATCTTTTAATGTAAATTCGCGGCCTCTGTCGTGAGGAAGCTTGTCAAAGAATTTTGGAATAAGTTTATATGCAGCAAAATATCCGGTATAGAGAGCAAATGCTATAAGAACTGCATATGATGAAAGGAGTCTGGCCGGACCCCAGAACTGCTGTAAGTATTGTCCTAAGTAATAAATCATAAAAGCCTTCTTTGTATATATTGAACACTAGTTTACCGAAAATCACAAAGAAAATCAGTAGCTTATGTGCGGCATAT
>JAEEGL016122685.1_pt1 | contig 11958 bp, 2 predicted proteins | sample 9134231 | NCBI WGS metagenome assembly JAEEGL01 (sample SAMN16246548, study PRJNA631951) | gut metagenome | biome: gut microbiome; feature: rumen; material: fiber-attached | host: Bos | place: Iran: Karaj | collected 2018-10 | reverse complement strand
TGTCATCGGCACTGAACAGGTCATACATATCGACGTTCTCAAACTGGTGATGGCTCTGCATGTTGCCTGTCACCTCCATCAGGTAGAGCATCATCTTGCGGGCGTCTGTCACGCTGTCGCGGGCAAACTTCTGGTCCTTAAACAGTTTCTTGAGCATGTGCTTGGGGTTGAGCCACTTGTTGAGGTACTTGTCGCGCAGGGGTGCCATCTGCTCACGCAATGACCTGACCACGGTGTCTTTATAGTTCATGTAGTACATCGTCGCCTGGCTGGCGTCGGTGGTGATGTTCAGCCGCGGATTGAGTGATGCCAGCACGTCCACCTCGTTCTGCATCGACAGGATGCAGCGGATAACGATTGTCGAACGGGCATTCACGGGTGCACCGTCCTTAAACACCTGCGGGAAATTCTGGAACATGCGCCGCGCGATGCCCTGGTGCTGCTCGTGGCCGATGTCACTGAGTTCGCCCAAGCGGCCACGGCTGGCCTCATGCACCTGGCGCAAGATGTCGAGCACCTGCTGGCCGCGAGGCGTGAGTTGGCCATTGCGCTCGCCGATTTCCAGCATCCGCAGGGGATAGGTATATTTTTCCTCGTGGATGAGCCAGCGGCTGCCGTGGCGGCCATAGTGGTTGATGAAGAACGGCTCATAACCCGCTGGCGCCGCCGGAATGGCGGGCAACGCCTTGTCAGGGTAAGCCTGATAGTTGTTGGCGCTCAGCTTGGGGTTGGCCTTGAAATCCTCGCGCACCCCTGCCATGAGGCTCAGCCACCCCACCAGCGCCACAGTGATCATAAAGGTAATTCGTTTCATATTATTTAGTCCTTAGTCCTTAGTTTCTAGTCCTTAGTTTGTAGGGCCTCGCCTTGGCGTGGCCGGTCGGGAGGGCTGTGTGTCATAAACCAACTATTTCAACATAACCGCCCGTTGGGCGGGAAATTAAACAAATTATATTTAAAATTTTATTAATTTCCCGAAGCTTGCGGCACTTAAGCAAATCGGGCAAGCTCGATAGCCTTCAGTTTGCACAAGCATTCCCGTGTGTTAGCACGGTTTTAGTTCCATCATTCGAGCTATGACACCCAGCCATGTGTTACCATGCGGCAAAGATACTAAAAATTCAAGTTTCCTGGGTGAAAACTCCTCTGGAAACTTGAATTGTATAAAGGGATGGGAGTCCCTCACCGACAGATCATCTATGGGTTAGTCGCCCAGAATGATGTCGATGATGGCGGTCACATCACCGATGCCGATGACGCCGTCACCGTCCACGTCGCTCACCTCCAGATTGATGCCCGTGGAATTGCCAGTGAGCACGTAGTCGACGAGGGCCGTCACGTCGGCTACGCCCACGTTGCCGTCACCGTTCACATCGCCAAGCAGGATGGCGTTCTTATCGGTGAGGTAGCCCGGGTTGCTCGTGCCGCCGTCGATGTGGGCATAGGCCTTGTCAATGTGGTTGGCATCAAAGGTCGTGCCCTTGCCGCCCACCAGACTGGTGCAGTTCCAGAACATATCACTGGAGGACGTCACAGCCGCAGTGTTCCAACCATCGCCCACATAGATGGTCCGCAGATTGGTGCAGCCAGAGAACATCCAACCCATATAGACCACCTTGGACGTGTTGAAACTGCTCAAGTCGAGGCTCGTCAGTAATTTGCAGTTCGTAAACATGTCATCCATGTTGGTCACCTCACTTGTGTTCAGGTAATTCAAGCCTGTGATGGATTTGAGGTTCGTCATGTTATAGAACCACCTGTAGGTGCTCGTCGGGCGGGCAGCAGCAAACGAGGGGTCAAAGACCATCTTGGCCACATTGACATAGTTGCCGTAATGTGTCCAACCAGGTATGTTACTATTCGTGTTCATTTTGTAGGTCGTGCCTGGGCGGGAATTGCGCAGGTTGTCGTAATAGAACGTGACCGTCGAGTCCGCCGGCGTGAAGCAGGCATAGGCCTCGGTGCCCGCTAGAGTTAAGTAGCCGGGGTTGCTAGGGCCGCCGTCGAGGTGGGCATAGGCCTTGTCAATGTGGTTGGCATCGTAGGTCGTGCCCTTGCCGCCCACCAGGCTGCTGCAGACGTTGAACATAGAAATGGATGACGTCACGGCAGATGTGTTCCAACCACTGCCTGCATAGATGGTCTGCAGTTTACCGCAGAAATCGAACATGGATTGCATCGTGGTCACCTTGGAGGTGTTGAAACTGCCCAAATTAAGGCTCGTCAGATTATTGCATCCACGGAACATGTTACGCATAGTGGTCACGTTGGCCGTGTTGAAACTGCTCAAGTCAAGGCTTTTCAAAGTGGAACAAATGTAGAACATGTCACGCATAGTGGTCACGTTGGCCGTGTTGAAACTGCTCAAGTCAAGGCTTACCAATTGATTACAGTTATAGAACATGGAGTTCATGTCGGTCACCTTGGAAGTGTTGAAGTGGCTCAAGTCAAGGTTCGTCATTTTAGTACAGTAATAGAACATACAAGCCATATTGGTCACTTCGCTGGTGTTCAGGTAATTCATGCCCGAGATGGTATGAAGGTTTCTCATGTTATAAAACCATGAGAAGGTAGTAGTGGGACGGGCACCAGCAAATGAGTAGTCAAAGACGACCTTGGTAACATTGGCATTGGTTCCGTCAACGACCCAATCGGGTTTGTTGCTGCCCTCGTTCAGGCTGTAGGTCGTGCCCACGTGAGAGTTGCGATAGGGGTCGTAGTAGAAATACAGCGTCGTGTTATCCGCCGAGTAGTAGGCGTAGGCCTCGGTGCCAGCAGCAGTGAAGTAACCCGGGTTGTTCGTGCCGCCGTCGAGGTGGGCATAGGTCTTGTCAATGTGGTTGGCATCAAAGGTCGTGCCCTTGCCGCCCACCAGGTCGTAGCAGTCATTGAACATGTCAACTGATTCTGTCACGGCAGCCGTGCTCCAGCCATTGCCCACATAGATGGTGCGCAGATGATGGCAGTCATAGAACATCCAGCTCATGTCGGTCACCTGGGACGTGTTGAAACTGCCCAAGTCAAGGCTCTCCAATCGATAACAGTCAATGAACATGAATTTCATATCGGCCACCTTGGAGGTGTTGAAATGACTCAAGTCAAGGCTCGACAAACTATTGCATTGACTGAACATAGCATTCATGTCTGTCACATTAACAGTATTGAAGTTGCGCAAGTTAAGGCTCTCCAATTGATTACAGGTAGCGAACATGCTTTGCATATTGGTCACATTGGAGGTGTTGAAACTGCTCACGTCAAGGCTTGTCAAACTTGAACAGCCATGGAACATACTTCTCATATCAATGACTTCGCTGGTGTTCAGATAGTTCAGGCCCATGATGTTTTGAAGGTTACTCATCCCGTAGAACCAATGGTGGGTAGTCGTCGGACGGACACCAGCAAACGACGGGTCAAAGACGACCTTGGTCACATTGGCTTTTATTGCTTCATTTTGCCAATCTGGAGCAATGTATTCCGTGTGCTTCAGGTCGTAGGTTATGCCCGAGCGACTACTGCGCAGGTTGTCGTGGTAGAACGTGAGCGTCGTGTTATCCGGCGTGTAGCAGGCGTAGGCTTCGGTGCCAGCAGCAGTGAAATAGCCTGGGTTGCTCGTTCCGCCGTCGATGTGGGCATAGGCCTTGTCTGTGTGGTTTTCATCATAGATAGTGCCATGGCTGCCCATCAGTCTGATGTCGATATTGAACATACCTTGGGAGGACGTCACGGCAGCCGTGCTCCAGTCCTCACCCACATAGATGGTCTTCAGTTTGGTGCAGTTAGCGAACATGCTTTGCATATTGGTCACATTGGAGGTGTTGAAACTGCTCACGTCAAGGCTTGTCAAACCAGAGCAGTATGCAAACATATCATGCATGTCAGTAACTTTCACGGTATTGAGGTAAGACAGACCGGTAATAGACGTGAGGTTACTCATCCACATAAACCAGCCGACCGTACTCGTCGGGCGGGCTCCAGCAAACGACGGGTCAAAGACCACCTTGGTCACATTTTCATAGGTGCGGTCGGTGTACCAACCGGGCCAACCGCTCGTGTTCAGGTCGTAGGTCGTGCCCGAGCGGCTGCTGCGCAGCTTGTCGTAGTAGAACGTTAGCTTCCCGTTGCCCGAACTGTAGCAGGCATAGGCCTCGAGGCCTGACGTGGTGAGGTAACCGGGATCGGAGGGACCGCCGTCAATGTGGGCGTAAGCCTTGTTCACATGGTTGGCGTCGTAGGTCGTGCCATTGCCCCCAACAAGGTTGGGACAATCCCTGAACATGTCAGAGGAATAGGTGACGTTATAGGTTACCCAATCGCTGCCCACATAGATTGTTTCCAGATTGGGGCAATTGCGGAACATGGAACCCATATTAGTGACCTGCCAGGTGTTGAAACTGCCCAACTCAAGTTCATTCAAATTATTACAGTTACCGAACATAGCATACATTGATTTCACTTTAGAGGTGTCGAAGTGGCTCAGATCAATGCCCAAAAAATTAGTAAGTGCGTACATGTAAGTCATGTCGGTCACCTCGCTGGTGTTCAGGTAATTCTCTCCAGTAATATAAGTCAGATTGGTCATAGCCATAAACCAGGCTGCCGTACTGGTGGGACGTGCATTCCCGAACGACGGGTCAAAGACCACCTTGGTGACACTACCACTCGTGCCGTCAAGGTACCAGGCAGGATAGGTGCCAGTGTTGCCGGCATCGTAGGTCGTGCCCGTGCGGGTACTGCGCAAAGCGTCGTAGTAGAACGTCAGCGTCGTGTTCGACGAGGTGTAAACGGCGTAGGCCTCTAACGGAGCACTCAGATAGCCCGGGTTGGCTGTGCCACCGTCGATGTGGGCGTAAGCCTTGTCCACATGGCGCGAATCGTAGGTAGTACCACTGCTGCCCACTATGTTGTTGCAAAGATAAAACATATCGGTGGACTCGGTAACAGCTGATGTATTCCATCCATCACCAACCAGGATGGTCGTCAGATTATAGCAGTTCTTGAACATACCATCCATGTATGTCACCCTAGCAGTATTGAAACTTCTCAAGTCGAGAGTGGTCAATAGCTCGCAACCACAGAACATGTTGCCCATGTCGGTCACATTTGACGTGTTGACCTCGCTCAGGTCCACAGTCGTCAAATTAGAACAACCGAAGAATAGCCCCCTGCCAATGGAGCTTACAGAATTACCCAATGCTATGCTCGTCAATCCAGAGCAGTGGGAAAATGCATACTGGCCAATAGACACCACCGAGTTGGGGATGGTCACACTCGTCAAACCTCTGCAGCCCATGAACGCTTCGTCACCAATGGAAGTAACCTGATAGGTCTTACCATCAAATGGGACACTACTTGGAATGGACAAGCAGCCGCTGAATCCATCAACGACACCATACACCTCGACGGTATTGCTGCCCGTGATGACAGTATTGTTGCCGTTGATTCTGTAATAAAGGTCGTTATACTTGAATGAGTAAGGCAACTCCTGGATTTCGGGGAAATGTTCCCACTCAGGGGCGGACTGATAGGAATTCTTACAGCCCTTGGGCACAATGAGCGTGGCTTCAGTCCAATCATTTTCAAAATCACCTTGCAGTAGCTGGTCAAATACACCGCCGCCCGTCGCTGGAGGTGTGGTTGCCAGACAAGTCACAGTCTCCAAGTATTGATTCCCTGAAAACGCACCATCACCGATATAGGTCACCGATGCGGGGATGGTCAAAGAAGTCATGTGGAGGCCAAGGAATGCAGCCTCTCCAATGGTTGTCACTGAGTTGCCTATGGTCAGACTCATCAAACCATTACAGCTAAAAAACGCACCATTTCCTATTGTGAGGACTGAATCGGGTATCGTCATGCTGGTCAATCCACCGCAATTACCAAACGCAGCGTTACCAATATAGGTCACCGTGTTGGGGATGGAAACACTCTTTAATGCAGCACTTAATTCATTTTCACTAAAACAAAACGCTTCCTCTCCGATGCCAGTCACCGTATAGGTGTTGCCACTGTATAACACGGTGCGTGGGATAGATATGTTACCGCTATAGGTGTCATCGCTGCCGTTGTTGGTCACCTCGACTGTATAGTTGCCCGTGATGTGATAGTAAATGCCATTTTTGTAGAAATCGTAGGCTTTGGTCCCGAGGGTGCACGACAGGGCCGCCACAAGGGCGAATAGCCTAAAAAGTAGAAATTTCCTTTTCATAAGCGATAGTTTTTTTAGTTTAGATAATTATGATTAACAACGATTGCGGCAAATATAGTGATTATTTTACAAAATATCAAATAATTTGACAGTTTTTCGGTTTGTAGGGCCTCGCCTTGGCGTGGCCGGTCGGGAGGGCTGTGTGTCATAAGTCAACTATATTAGCATAACCGCCCGTTAGGCGGGATAGATACTAAAAATTCAAGTTTCCAGGGTGAAAACTCCTCTGGAAACTTGAATTGTATAAAGGGATGAGAAACCCTCGCCGACAGATCTATGGGTTAGTTGCCCAGAATGCTGTCGATGATAGCGGTCACGTCGGCAATACCCACCACGCCATCACCGTTGAAGTCGGCGACAGGATTATAATCACTATTGCCGCTGAGAATGCTGTCGATGATGGTGGTCACGTCGGCAATACCCAAGATACCGTCACCGTTCACGTCACCGGGAATGGCATTAGCGATAATCCGCGAGAAGTTGCTCCAGACGTAGGCTTCCTGATAATCGCTTACTGACTCGGCAGGAACTTTGAGGATACCGCTAGTATAGGTGTTTTGTTCAAACGTCTCATCGCCATAGAGCGTAGGCGGTGTGATGGCTAAGCAAGTCACGTCCCTTAAATTGTAACATTCTATTAATGCATAATCACCAATTGAGGTCACACTGCTCGGAATGGTCACACTCGCCAAATATTGACATTCTCCAAATGCATTATTACCGATGGTGGTTACCGTGTTAGGTATCTCCACGCTTAACATGCCAAAACAACTATAGAATGCATCATCTCCGATGCGGGTTATCTGGTAAGTCGTGCCCATAAACGTCACTTCCTCGGGGATGACCACATCGCCATGGATTATCCGATAGTCATGAGTAGCAATCTCGACGGCATCATCTTCCAAGAATAGATAGCCAAAGCCGTCCACCTTGAAGTCGTAGGCAAGTCGCTGGATGCTGCCGAAGTGGCTCCAATCTTCTTCAGCCTGATAGGCGGCTAAGGAATGGTAGGGCACATAGAGGGTGGCATTTGCTTCATCCCAATCATAAGAGAAGCCATGCAGCAAAGGAGGAGTGAGGGCTAAGCAGGTTACCCTCCTCAAATAATAGTTACCGTCAAAAGCAAACATGCCCATTTCAACCAATCCACATCCTAGGGTTATATCCGTGAATGAGCACTCTCCAAAGGCGTTATCGCCGATGGTGGTCACCGAGTTGGGGACAATCAGAGTACCCTCGAGCCAAGTGCTTGCGAAAGCGTCATCATCGATGGTTATCAACGAGTTGGGGAGGGTCACCGACCTGAACGAGGAGTCACAACGGTAGAAGGCACGGTAGCCGATGCGGGTCACCGTTTCAGGCATGCTCACGCTCGTGAGTCCGGTGCTTGACCTGAAGGCATAGTCGCCGATGGCGGTTACCAGGTAGGTCGCACCGTCGTTGCTTACCGAGGCGGGGATGGTGACATCGCCGCTGTAAGTGTTCCCATAGGTGCCATAGGTCACCTCAACAGAGAAGTCGCTTGTGATATTGTAATAGATACCGTCCACGACGAAGTCATAGATGGGCATGGCGACCGTCTTGTTATAGCGGTTCCATCCGCCTGTGGTTTCATAGGCTCTCAACGCATTGGCAGGCACCTTGAGGGTGGCATTGCTGTAGGTTGTTTGGTCAAACACATTGATGTTTTCCATCGTTGGCGGCGTGGTGGCGAGGCAGGTCACGCTCGTCAAAGCGGAGCAACAAGAAAATGCATACTTATCGATGGTAGTCACACCGCTGCCGATGGTCACGCTCTCCAACTGCCAATTCTCTTCAAAGGCACTACGACCTATGGATTCTACCGAATTGGGGATGGTCACGCTCGTCAATCGGGTTGTATAGAATGCATATTCACCGATTGATGTCACCGAGTTGGGAATCGTCACACTTGACAAATAAGTTTCACCAAATGCATTATCACCGATGTAAATCACCGTGTTGGGAATCACCACGCCTGTAATGGTCATGTCATAGAACGCAAATTCTCCAATTCCTGTTACGCTATAGCTCCCGTCAAAGTCGCCGGCAAAGTCGCCGATATAGTAGTTGTACACTACCTCGGGGATAATGACTTCGCCAGAGAGTTCAGGATCACAATAACTAGCCTCAACGGTATTCATACTTGTGATTTTATAGCCGAGGCCATTGACCAAAAAGTCGAAATTCAAAGGACGGATGTCTGTGAAATGATCCCAGTGGTAACCATTTTGATAAGATGCCAGTGCAATAGGGGGAACCCAGAGCGTAGCCTCCTCTTCAACGTCCCCATGATGCGAGAAACCTCCGAGCAGGGGCGGGTTGAGAGCCAAGCACTGCACATAGGTCAGGTTGAGGTTCTGGTCAAAAGCACCATCGCCGATGCTATGCAATTCTTCGCCGAGGTACACTCTGGTGAAATTGCACATGGAAAAGGCCCTGTCGCCGATGGTGGAGACCGAGTTGGGAACCTCTAACGTGCCTGTCAAACCTGAGCACTGATAAAATGCCTCGTTACCGATGGTAATCAACGAGTTAGGGAGTGTAAGTTTGGTTAACGACGAGCCGCACTGATAAAAAGCGCGGTCGCTGATGACAGTCACGTATTGGCCAAAAGTAATCCCCGTGAGGTTAGTGCACCCACTGAAGGCATCAATGCCGACACTGGTCACCTTGTAGGTAGTGCCATTGTAATATACCGTTGAGGGAATGGTGACATTACCGCTGTAAGTGTTATAGCCGTTGTTTGTCACCTCAACGGTGGAGCCACCCGTCTTCCTGTAATAGATGCCGTTCTTGACGAAGTCATAATTGGGCAATGCGACGATGTTAGTGAAAAACCGCCATCCATAGTAGGTCTGATAGTCACTCTTCACATTGCCGAGCACACTGAGCGTGGCACTGCTGTAGGTGGCATTATCAAACACATTTCTGTTATTAATATTGGGTGGCGTAGTGGCTAAGCAAGTCACGCTTGACAGACGTAAGCAGCCGCTGAACGCACCGTCACCGATATTTGTCACCGAAGCGGGGATGACCACGCTCTCCAAGAGGCCGCAATAGCTGAATGCATATTCACCGATGGTGCTCACCGAGTTGCCGATGGACACATTCGTAGCTCTACAGTACAAAAACGCATAACCGTCAATGGTAGTGACCGAGTTGGGAATGACTATGCTTGTCAAGCCATTGCATCCCTCAAATGCAGCGTAACCGATACGGGTAACCGAGTTGGGAATGGTCACGCTCGTCAATTCCTGGCCATAATAGACACCCTCTCCTTCAGCTTCAAATGCGAAAGCATAATCTCCGATGGCTGTCACCGGATAGGTTTTGTTACCATTCCGCACGGAGGAAGGGATAGAGATGTTACCGCAGTAAGTGCCGTATTCGCCATTGTTGGTCACCTCGACGGCATTGTAATATTCATTGAAGGCATAGTAGATGTTGTCCACCTCAAAGTCATAGGGGATTTCCCGGATTACAGGGAAATGTTCCCACTCGGGGGCGGACTGATAGACGCTCTTGCATTTTCTGGGCACATAGAGCGTGGCTTCAGTCCAATCATTTTCAAAATCACCTTGCAGTAGCTGGTCAAACACGCCGCCTCCAGTCGCTGGAGGTGTGGTTGCCAGACAAGTCACAGTCTCCAAGTATTGGTTCCCTGAAAACGCACCATCACCGATATAGGTCACCGATGCGGGGATGGTCAAAGAAGTCATGTGGAGGCCACCGAATGCATCCTCACCAATGGTTGTCACGGAGTTGCCTATGGTCAGACTTGTCAAACCACCACAGCTAAAAAACGCAGCATTTCCTATAGTGAGGACTGAATTGGGTATCGTCATGCTGGTCAATCCACCGCAATTAGCAAACGCTGCGTTACCGATATAGGTCACCGTGTTGGGAATGGAAACACTCTTTAATGCAGCTCCTAATTCATATTCACTAAACCAAAACGCATCCTCTCCGATGCCAGTCACCGTATAGGTCTTACCGCCGTGGGGCACGGTGGGAGGGATAGATATGATGCCGCTGTAAGTGTTGCAGCCGCCGTTGTTGGTCACCTCGACAGTGTTGCTGCCCGTGATGGCATAGTAGATTCCGTTATAAATGAAGCTGTAAGTCAACTCTTGAATGTCGTCGAAGTCCTCCCACCAATCAGCATTTCGGTAGGCTTGTCTGCATCCCTTGGGCACATAGAGCGTGGCTTCGCTGTAGGTCTCATCGCTAAACGGCTCTTCTTCCATGCCTGAGTCTGACTCAAAAAGAGGAGGTGTGGCAGCCAAACAAGTAATGCTCGACAAACTTGTGCAACCCCAGAAGGCATATTCATAGATATATTCTACACCACTGCCAATCGTTAGTGTCGTTAGGTTACTGCAATGAGCGAATGCACTTCCATAAATGATCTGGACCGAGTTGGGAATCGTCAAGTTCATCAAGCCAGAGCAATTATCGAACGCGTTTTCCCCGATCTGTGTCACCGTCGAGGAAATTGTCACGCTTGTCAAATCTCGACAGTTATCAAACGCACTATTGCCGATGCGAGTCACCGTATAGGTCTTGCCGTCGTGGGGCACGGTGGGAGGGATAGATATGTTGCCGCTGTAAGTGTTGCAGCCGCCGTTGTTGGTCACCTCGACAGTGTTGCTGCCCGTGATGGCATAGAAAATTCCGTTATAATTGAAATCGTAAGGCGACTCTTGAATGTTGTCGAAGTCCCCCCACCAATCAGCATTTCGGTAGGCTTGTCTGCATCCCTTGGGCACATAGAGCGTGGCTTCGCTGTAGGTCTCATCGCTAAACGGGATTTGTATATTGTCTGAGATTGATTCAAAATTAGGTGGGGTGACAGCTAAACAAGTAATGTTAGACAAGCTTGTGCAACCCCAGAAGACAGCATCATCGATTACTCTCACATTACTGCCAATCGTTAGTGTCGCTAGGTTACTGCAATTAAAGAATGCACAATAATCAATATATCCGACCGAGTTGGGAATCGTCAGGCTCGTCAAGCCAGAGCAATTATCGAACGCGTTTTCCCCGATCTGTGTCACCGTCGAGGAAATTGTCACGCTTGTAAGGTTACGACTCTGATAGAATGCATAGGCACCAATTCGCACAACTTGATATCTAATTCCACCATAGTCAACTGAATTGGGAATGGTCACACTACCACTATATGGGCTGGCTTGGTAGTTATTGGGGTTTGTCACCTCTACGTATTTGTTGGCATCACTCCAGATGTTATAGTAGATGCCATTTTTGTAGAAATCGTAGGCTTTGACCCCGAGGGTGCACGACAGGGCCGCCACGAGGGCGAATAGCCTAAAAAGAAGAAATTTCCTTTTCATAAGCGATAGTTTTTTTAGTTTAGATAATTATGATTAACAACAATTGCGGCAAATATAGGGATTTTTTTACAAAATAACAAATAATTTGACAGTTTTTCAGCATATAGAGCGAGGAATTAGAAATTAGAAATTAGAAATTAGGAGTTAGGAGTTAGGAGTTAAAGGCATCCGCACTCCTGTTAAAAAAGGAATGCGGATGCCCACTAATGCCTAAAGCCTAAAGCCTAAAACCTAAAACCTAATGCTTGAGCACCTTGGTCACCGTGCCGTCGGCTTTCTTGATGATGATGATGCCGCTGGCATTGGAGATGTCATTCAAGCGGTGGCCTTGCAGGTCATAGTACTCGACGGGACCTTCGGCGTCGGTTTTCACTTCCT
>JAEEGL015738727.1_pt1 | contig 11958 bp, 10 predicted proteins | sample 9134231 | NCBI WGS metagenome assembly JAEEGL01 (sample SAMN16246548, study PRJNA631951) | gut metagenome | biome: gut microbiome; feature: rumen; material: fiber-attached | host: Bos | place: Iran: Karaj | collected 2018-10 | reverse complement strand
ACATTTGGTTTCAAAATGCCTAAATACATTCATACACCATTAATTCTTAAAAAAGATGGTGACAAGATTAGAAAGATTTCTAAACGTTTAGATCCAGAAGCTAGAATGACTTACTATGAAGAAAAAGGTTATCCAATTTATTCAGTTATTGAAGCAATCATGACTATAGCTAACTCTAACTATGAAGCATGGCGTGATTCACATCCAGACGCTGAATTCACAGAATTTGAATTCTCTCCTAAAAAGATGTCAGCATCTGGTGCATTATTTGATTTAGATAAACTAGATAATATTTCTAAAAACTATCTATCTAGATTAAAAGCTTCAGAAGTATTCGACATGTTAGATACATGGACTAAAGAATATGATGAAGACTTCAATAAATTAATAAATAAATATAAAGATTATACTATTGAAGTATTAAATATCGAAAGAGAACAAAAGAAACCTCGTAAAGATTATGCTTCATTCTCAGAAGTAAAAAGTCAAATCTGGTATATGTATGATGAACTATTTACTGATGTAACTTATAACTTTGATGAAAAATTTGATAAAGATACCATTAAAGAAGTATTAGATACATATTTTAGTAAATACTATGATGAAAAAGATGAAAAAGATACTTGGTTCAATAAAATGAAAGAACTAACTGATGAATTAGGATTCTGTTCAGATATGAAAGCTTACAAAGAAAACCCTGATAAATATAAAGGTAGCGTAGCAGATATCTCTAATATCATTAGAGTAGGTGTAACAACACTTTCACAAACTCCAGATTTATATATTATCTTAAAACTATTAGGTACTAAACGTATTCAAGATAGAATAGCAAAAATAAAGTAGTTTCCCTACTTTATTTTTTTATGATATAATCTATATAGAATAGGTGATCATATGAAAAAGATATTGTTTTCTATAATAGCTTTATTACTATTTATGGGGATAGCTAATGCATCTACTTTAAACAAAGTAGTATTAGCAGATACTGATGTCACTTTCGAAATAAAAACTAAGACTGATGGTAACGGAACAATTAAGGCTGAAAAAGAAATGGCTATTTCCGGTGAACAAATAAAAATAACAGCAACACCAAATAAAGGTTTTGTCTTAAATGAAATAAAAGTAACAGATTCTGAAGGTAATGTAATAACATATAAAAATAATACATTTGTAATGCCAGCTTCTAGTGTTTTAGTAGAAGCAACATTCACACCAACAAACCCTAAAACAGGAGATATTGCTGTCCTTTGGATAACTTTATTAGCTATCGGAAGTGCCTATATCTTACTAACTCAAAAGAGAAAATTAGACTTCTTAAAATAAGGTAGTTTGAGCTACCTTTTTTTATGTGTTATAATAATGATAGAATAGGTGATATATATGAAGAAGCTATTATTCATTTTAATATTACTTATACCTTTCGTAATAAAAGCCGAAAGTGATTTTACTATGGTTAAAATCTGGGATACTGAACTAACAGATAACTATTATGAATCATATTATTTAAATGGTAAATATATAAAAGTAACAGATAAAGAAATAGTAAGTATTGATTCCCTAACTGGTGAAAAAAAATCTATTAAAATAGATAATTCTACTTTAAGTTATGCAATCTATGATAATCGTCTACTTACTATAGTAAAACATGAATCTAATATCGATATTATTCTATATAATGAAAACTTAACTCAATTAAATAAAAAAACAATTGATAATATGGAAATAGATCATTGTCGTATGTACAATAACAAATATATTATTCTATCTGGTGAAACAGTATCAAACAATCAATATACAAGATATGTTTATTTTATTGATTCTGAAGGTAATATAGCTAAAAGAGATAAAGCAATAACTTTAAATAAAACAAATAAATATATAAATGAAAATGACAATACATTCTATTTTATGGATTTATATAACAATATCTATACTATTAATGATTATAAGATTGTATCTAATAATCAAAATAGTGATGGTTCGTATATTGTTAATTATCAAGATCGAATAATTAAATATAATTCAAATGATGAAAAACAAAGAGAAATAACTATTCCAAACGCTCATGATCCAAACATAGTAAAAAAAGGCAATAACTATTTTGTTATAGCTAATATAAATACTATATTAGATAATCATTTTAGTTATAAAGTTATTCTTTATAAAATGGATAGTAATTTAAATCTATCTGTACCAACAGATACCTTACCAACTGATTATATTGAGTTATCAAGTATCTATAAACCATCTAATATAGCTTATGATTATTACAATATATTTATTAAAAATAATAGAGTATATATATCTTTAAAAATATCTGGATATAATAAATACTATGAAGTAGGTGAAGATCTATCATTAACTGAAGTTAATGTATATCCTCCTGCTTATACTAGTACGGGAGCATATCCATATACTAAGATTATATATGAATCTAATAAACAAACATTTACTAATAATAAGGTAAGTGAAGAACAAAGAAATGAATTATTAAATATCTTCCCTTTAGAAGCTGAAGAACAAAGTAAAGACTTTAATATTATCTATGATAAAGATAAAAATGCTTACCTAACTATCAAATCTATAAAAGATTCTTTAAATACAAAACTAGAATTTGTTAAAATAGATTCTGAAGGTAATGTTATCTTTAAGAAAACTATTTATGATTGGATGACAATTACTAGTGATTGTCCATTCCAACCAATTAATGAACTAAATTTCTTTGATGATTATATTGTTGTAACAGCCTCTAATAGAGAAGCAAATATCATTAAAATCTACAATAAGAATGGTAAAGAAATAGAAGATCTATCCGAAGATGTTAACAAGTACCCTCATTTAGCTTATAAAGGTATGAAACAAAATGATAGAGGTATCTATTTTGAATATACGCTTCCTGATCCAAGTTGTTCTAATAGTGTTACACCTAATACTTATATGATTTACTATGAACTACCATTCCTAGTAAGCACTAAAGTAAATGGGGAAGGAACAATTAAAGTTAAGCATTCAAGAGAACTATCTGGAACAAGCGTTGAATATAATGTTAAACCAGATTCTGGTTATGTCTTAAGTGCTGTAAAAGTAATCGATTCTAAAGGTAATGTCCTAACATTTACAAACAATACATTTGTAATGCCAGCATCTGATGTAACAATCGAAGCAGAGTTTGTTGCTAAAAACCCAAATACAGGAAACTACATGTTCTACGGGGTTTTAGGAGTATGTGCCTTCACTGGATTATTAACAGTGTTCTTAAGCAGTAAGAAAAAGCAATATGAATAAAGTAGCATTAGCTACTTTTTTTCTTGCCACTTTCTTTACACGCCAAATACACTGTACTATACCATTCTTTACACAAAGAATGTATAATATAATTAGTATAGTATATGACCTACAAATTTTGCCTATAAATACTATATATGCTATAATTTCAACGTCGAGGTGAAGGACCCATGACAAAGGAAAGTAAGGAACAATTTGACTTATTAGTTAAAGACATAACTGATAATAAAGAATTTGCTAAACTAGACACTGAGTTCCATCATGGAATAACAAGATATGAACATTCCATGAGAGTAGCAAAGTGGACTTATAAACTTAGTGATTTCTTTCATATGAAAAATTCCAAAGCTACAACAAGAGCAGCTCTTCTACATGACTTCTACTTAAACAAAGATCTAGAAGGTCAAAGTAGTCCTCGTAAACTTCAAACACACCCAGACGTAGCACTAGAAAATAGCTTAAAATATTATAAATTAAATAAAATACAACAGGATATCATTAAATCACATATGTTCCCATGTAACTTAAATGTACCTAAATACAAAGAATCATGGTTAGTAACTACAATAGATAAAATAGTAGGAGCATATGAAATAGTAAGATATAAACCAGCTTTATATATAGGTATATACATGATATTCCTATTTCAACTAATTAGAATACATAAATAATAGAAAGGGCTCTTATTATGGAAGAAATTAACTTAAAAGAACTAATAGAATATATTAAATCAAGGGTAGTACTAATACTATTTATAATCTTAATAGTAGTAGTAATAGGTAGTGCTTACTCACTATTCTTAAAAACACCTAAATATCGTAGTGCAACTACAATAGTATTAGTAAGTGATAGTGGTCAAAGTACTCAAACTACTCAAACAGATGTTAACTTAAGTAAAAGCTTAGTACCTACATATTCTGAAATAGTAAAAACAGATGCTGTAGTAGGTAAAGTAATTAATAACTTAGCTTTAGAGTATTCTATATCAGAATTAAAGAGTAATATTTCTGTAACAACAATTAATAATACCGAGATTATTAAAATAGTTGTTACTGATGAAGATAAAGCTTTAGCTGCAGATATTGCTAATGAATTAGTTAAAGTATTTAGTGGTGAAATTAAATCTATTTATAAATTACAAAACGTATCGCAAATAGATGTAGCTGCTGAAGCAGATAATCCTTACAATATAAATATTGTTAAAGATCTAGCAATATATATTCTAATTGGATTAGTATTATCATTCGGTTATGTATTTATTGTCTTCTATTTTGATACAACAGTTAAATCAACTGAAGATATTGAAAATAAACTAGGTTTACCAGTAATTGGTGTAATACCTAGAGTAAAAAGAGAAAAGAAGAAGTAGGTGAAAGACATGAATAATAAAGATACACATCAATCAGATTTAATAAGTGTTATTAATCCACGATCAATGTTTAGTGACGCAATTAAAAGTGTTAGAACAAATCTTCAATTCTCAGCAGTAGATAAAGAATTAAAAATAATCCTAGTTACATCTTGTGAACCAGGAAATGGAAAAAGCTTTATATCTTCTAACTTAGCAGTTGCTTATGCTCAAGAAGGTAAAAAAGTATTAGTAATAGATTGTGACTTAAGAAGAGGAAGACAACATGATATATTTAGTGTTATGAACCCTTCTAACGCAGGTTATTCCAATCTTATCTTAAATTACAAAGAAGATATTAAATTAAGCAGATATATTACTAAAACTCCTGTTAATAATATCGATTTATTACCAACTGGACCAATTCCACCAAATCCAATCGAATTATTATCATCAAAGAGTAATGAAGAAGTCTTAAAAAGTATTAAAGACTACTACGATATAGTTATTCTTGACTGTCCTCCTATCTTAGGAATGGCAGATACATCAATAATGACTAAATACTCTGACGCTAATTTATTAGTAGTTGAAAGTGGAGTAACAAAAATGGAATTTGCTGAACAAGCTAAGAAAGCTTTTGAAACAGCTAATTCTCAAATAACAGGTGTTATTATTAACAAAGCTTCTCTAAGAGGAAGTGGCTATCACGGATACTACGCAAGTAGTTATTACAGTGATTAAGCAATTTATAACAATTTTAACTTGATTTATTAACAAATATGAATTAATATAGTTAATCGCTGACTGATATTAGATTAAGCGGCAAGTAAAAAAAAGCAACCCAGAAAAAAAGATAAACAAATTTGCAAGAACTGTTTATTTTTGCTACAATGATTAAGACAAATTGAAGGGGATTGGTTGATTAGGTGATATTTTTTATACCTTAAAAACCAGTAGAGGTGATTATAATGAACAATGAAATGACATTGAATGGTAGAATTTATGAAGGAGTACATAACGTTATTATGACAGCAAATAGATACTTATATTACTCAATTAAACGTATATTTGATATTATTTGTTCTCTAGTAGGGCTTGTATTCTTACTACCTATTATAGTAATAGTTAAACTAAGCTATATTTTAAGTGGTGATTTCCACAAAATATTCTTTACTCAAAATAGAATAGGTAAAAATGGAAAAGAATTTAAATTCTACAAATTTAGAACTATGGTTCCAAATGCCGATGAAATTTTATTTAAATTATTAGCTGAAAATGAAGAATTAGCTAAAGAATATAAAATTAACAAAAAGTTAGATAATGATCCAAGAATCACTAAAGTAGGTAAATTAATTAGACGTTTCTCTATTGATGAATTACCACAATTAATTAATGTTTTCTTAGGAGACATGACATTAATTGGTAATCGTCCATATTTACCAAGAGAAAAAGAAGATATGGGAGAATACTATAATTCTATTATTACTACTAAACCAGGTTTAACTGGTTACTGGCAAGTATCTGGAAGAAACAACGTTACTTTCCAACATAGATTAGAATTAGAAAAATATTATTCTGAACATTGTGGTCTATTAATGGATATAAAAATATTCTTTAAAACATTTAAAGTTGTTTTATTCGGAAAAGATGCAAAATAATACACGTAAGTGTATTTTTTTGTGATAAAAAAAGAAGTCTTAACGACTTCTTCTTATTATTTCTTCAACATCTTTTTCTGAATCAATTGGTTGCATATCACTAACGTTATATACACCTAATTGATATTCATATCTTTCTAGTAACTCTCTTACTTTAGCATAAACTCTTCTTAATTTATCAGGACTAAGACCACTTATTATTTCTTCAGAAGGTATTGTAACCCCCATAAAAGCTTTATAATAAATATTTCCTCTTACTTGAACTTCATCAGGCAAATCAGTCATTCTTACTGAAGTATAATCATTAGATGCAGCAATCATTTTAAATAATGATATAAAAGAAGAATGAATTGGTTTAATTAAAGTAGGAGTAACAGCTCTTACTTTGGTCTTATCAATCATTATTGATACACTTTTAGTAGAATAAATTGAATAAGCAGAATAATCAAAAAGATCTTTATCATCCTTATTAACATGATCAAATCTTTTATCATAATCTGCTAATGATATATACCTAGAACCGTTAAAGCCAAGACCAACTAAACCTCTAGAACGTCTAGTAAATATAACACCAGTATCTAAGATTTTATCAAAATCACGTAATGAATCATCTATCATTGCTATATTGTCAGAAGCTCTAACAGCATGAAGATAAAAATCACTCATAATAACCCTCCATTCAAGTTAGTATCTTAGCATATCAAGAATAATAGGTCAAAATATTAATCAAAAAGAAAGAATAATCTTTCTTTTTTATGCTATAATATTTAATAGAATAGGTGATTATATGAGAAGAAAAATAATACTATTATTTCTTCTATTTATACCATTTATTGTTAAAGCAGAAGATATATCTATTAAGAGTATAGAATTAATAGAAAATAATACACAACAAGAAAAAATAGATGCACCAACAGTAGATGGCTTAAATATAAATTTCAAAATAAAATTTGCTAATTTAGATGAATCAGTTAAATATAAAGTTATTTTAAATAATAATAGTGATCATAATTATGAATTAACTAATAAAATTGTTTTTAGTAATAAAGAATATATTAAATATGAATTAGAATATCCTTTTAATGCTAGAGTTTTAAAAGCTAAATCATCACAAGAATTATTTATAACTATTAAATATAATAAAGAAGTACCTTCAGAAGCATTCTCTAAAGGTATTTATATAGAAAATAATAGCCTTAACTTAGATTTAGAAAATAGTGCAAGTATTTTAGATCAAATAGGATTACCAGTGATAATAATGGTTACTGTAGCAGCATTATCACTAATTTTTATAATTATTATGTCTATTAAAAAGCATAGCTTAGCAATGCTTTTAATAGCATTATTATTAATACCAATGAGTGTTTATGCTTTAGGTAAAGTAACTATAAATATAAATGCTAATATTGAAATTGAAAGTAGAGAATCTATTTTTGAATTAAGAACATTTGGCTGCTCTAAATCACGTAATGGTAATTACTTTATTAGATTTAGAAAAGGAATGACTATGCCAGAATTCTATAACAGTAAATACTTTGAAGCTATGGATCCAAATTTACAAGAAGATATGAAAACTTATGCTTATCCAGCTTTATTTAATAGAGATGCTCAAGTTTGTTTAAATGAAGGATCTTATAATCCAGGAGATATGACTCGCTATTACGATTGTACTAGCGGTAGATGGCAACAAATAGAATACGAAAACACACCAATTACAAACCAAGATAATGGTGTATATATTATTATCGCCGATTGTTAAGGAGAACATTTATGAAAAAAATATTATTTATACTATTACTACTTTTCCCGTTTATGGTAAAAGCAGCAGATATTGAAGTTAAAAATATAGAACAAATAGAAAAATCAGATGGTGTATCAGTAAATACTGATCCAGCATTTACTGATACTAATCTAGCTTTAGATTTATCTTTTACTAATATTAATGATTCTATTAAATATAAAATCACTATTAAAAACAATACTAATGAAAACTTAGAAATAAATAAAGAAGCACAATATGGTAAAAATAGTTTTATTAAATACCAAATAACATATGAAGGAAAAGATAATATCTTAAAAGCTAAAGGAGAAAAAACAATCTATGTTTTAGCTACCTATAATAAAGAAATTCCATTAGAAGAATTTGAAAATGGTATTTACGATGAACAAGGTATAGTAGAACTGTTTGTAACGAACAGTAATGTCCAAAACCCTAAAACAGTTAAATTTGTTTCAACTACTATTGTAGCTATCTTATTACTATCAGTAATACTATTCTTACTATTTAACGCTAAAAGAAAAGATTTATTAGTTATTACACTTGTTGTAATAGCTACAACACCTTTTATCGTATCAGCAGTCAAAAAAATAAACTTTAGTATAAATACTAAAATACATATTGCTGATAGATGCTATCGTTTAAATACTGAAATAGGTAGTTTTAGTGATACTGAAGATTTAAAAGAGATATGTATTAACTTCGATAATAATCAATATGTTTATGCTATGGAAGGTGCCAGTGCAGCAACGGCTGAACCTAAAGAAGGAACTAATATCTTAATGCTTTATGTAAGTAGAACCTATATGACAGAAAACTCTTATGTTAATGTATACGATAATGAAACTAATGAATTACTAAAAGAAGTTACACTAGCTAACTTCCCTAAATCATTACTACAAGTAACAACTAATATTGATATGAACCGTGAATTATATAGTACTTCTATAGGTACTAACTACACTAGAGAAAAAGTAAGAGTAGAACTATCTGAAGATTTAGAACCATATAGAGATGAGGTTTATTCTTTATTATATACTTCTTCTGTAGTTACAATATCTTATAAAGGCCCATGGTTAGCTAACCAAGATATAATTAGTCAAATTAATCACTTAAGTATTTATAATACACCAGAATTAGCATTCCAAGGATTTAAAAAGGACGAAAACGATAGTCATCTATATCATGCTGTATGGGCAGCTCTAGACATGAATGGGTAGATTTAATTAAAAGAAGCAATAGCTTCTTTTTTGCTTCTTCATAATTTGCAAAAAGTCTCTTTTTGTATATAATACATATAGCTTTAAAACAAGTCCAAGATTGTTTGATTAAAGGTTCGTATTATTGTATAATAATTACGTATACAATATGATAAGAATTGGATTATTATAAACTAAATAACTAACTAAAATTAGTATAGTATTTTTTATGTTAAAAAAGGGTGTTTGCTTATGAAAATAGCTATTCTAAATCAAAAAATATCCCATCTTGAGAAGAAAAAAGCAAAATAGTAAAAGGAGAGAGATTATATGAAAAATTATGATATTTTTGATTTAGTAAAATATATATTATCAATAATGGTAATAGCTATTCATAGTAGTTTATTTCCAATGGTTTTATATCCGTGGTTAAGATTAGCAATTCCATTGTTCTTCATTATTTCATCATTTCTGTTATTTAAGAAAATAAATACTTCTCCAAAAGAAGAAAGAAAAAGTATTATTAAAAAATATATAATTAGGTTAATAAAATTATATTTATTTTGGTTTATAATATTAATTCCATTTACGATACACAGAAATATTAATATATTTAATAATGGCGTTATAACTGGGATAATGAGAATAATATCAAGTGCTTTTTTCAGCTCAACATTTCCTGGATCATGGTATATAATAGCAACCATAGAAGGAACACTGATAGTATCTTATTTAAGCAAAAAGTATAATTGGAAATTGTTGTTAGTACTTTTTTTAATAATAAACATTCTTTGTAGTATTACACAATGTTATCATACTTTATTTACAAATCTATCATTCCTAAAAAAAGCATATTCCTTTTATACAATTATATTTAGTCAACCACAGTTTAATTTTTCTGTGGCACTAATATACATTTTGTTAGGAAAATTATTTGCTGATGGAAAATTTGACCATTTTAAAAAGGTTACATTTATAGTTACAATGATTGCTTCTATAATATTATTATATCTAGAATGGAGATTTATTTATAAGTTGAATGGATATTATAATAGAGATTGTTATATTTTCTTAGTGCCATTAAGTTTCAGTATGTTTGGTCTTATAAGAAACATTGATACAAGAGTGAAAAACTATAAAACATTAAGACAAATTAGCAATTTTTCCTATCCGTTCCATATATCTTTTATTGCGGTAATTCATGCAATTTTAAATAAGATAAAATTTATATCTTCTAACGAAATTTATTATTCAATAAGTACATTTTTAATAACAACAATATGCGTTATTTTTGCTTATTCTATAGTACATTGTTTGGAGAAAAACAAATACTTGAATTTTTTGAAGTATTCTCATTGATTTATTAAGGAATTATAAAAAATAATATTTATTTATATCATCAATATTTTTAGTTGTTAGTAGAAAAAGAAGCTATTAGCTTTTTTTTTTACTATAAACACTAGTTATCACAGCTATAAACCTATCATAATTTGCAAAAAGTTTCTTTTTATATATAATATATAGAGCTTTCAAACAAGTCCAAGATTGTTTGATTATAGGCTCATATTATTGTATAATAATTACGTATACAATATGATAAGAATTGGATTATTATAAACTAAAATTACTAACTAGAATTAGTATAGTGTTTTTTGTGTAAAAAAGGGTGTTAGCATATGAGTAATATTACAAATGAACCCATTCGTATAGGAATGGTAATGGGCAAATGGCTGGGTGGCGGAGTAGAAGCGGTAGTAATGAATTATTATCGTCACATTGATAGATCAAAAATTCAATTTGATTTTATCTGCGATGAAGATTCCACTGATATACCATACAAAGAAATAGGAAAGCTTGGTGGAAAAATAATAATTTGTCCACCATATCAAAAACTTTTTAAATATATAAAAGAATTAAAAAGAATTTTTAAAGAAAATAATTATCAAATAGTACACTCAAATATAAATACTTTATCAATATTTCCACTATATGCAGCAAAAAAAGCAGGCGTATCAATAAGAATTGCACATAGTCATAGTACAACAAACAAAGCAGAATGGAAAAAGAACTTAATGAAACAAGCATTAAGACCATTTTCAAAAGTATTTGCAACTCATTACATTTGCTGCTCTGAACTATCAGGAAGATGGCTTTTTGGCAATAAAGAATATGATAGAGGTAATGTATTTTTGTTAAATAACGCAATAGATTTAGATAATTTTAAATATGACGAAAAAATAAGAAGGGCTAAAAGAAAAGAACTATCAATTGAGGACAATACTTTAGTTGTTGGTCATTTGGGTAGATTTGTTGCTCAAAAAAATCATAGTTTCTTAATTGATATATTTGATGTAATCCATAAAAGACATAATAATTCAATCCTATTATTAGCAGGCCAAGGACCACTAATGGATGAAATGAAACAAAAAGTAAAAGATTTAGGCTTAGAGAATTCAGTAAGATTCTTAGGCCAAAGATCTGATGCTGCTGAATTATATCAAGCATTTGATTTATTCGTATTACCTTCCTTATATGAAGGACTACCAGTAGTAGGAGTTGAAGCACAAGCTACAGGTAATTTATGCTATTTATCAGATGCAATGACTAAAGAAACAAAAGTACTAGATTCAACTAAATTCATGAGTTTATCTCAAACTGCCAAAGAATGGGCAGATAGTATTATGAAAGATT
>JAEEGL014019924.1_pt1 | contig 11958 bp, 8 predicted proteins | sample 9134231 | NCBI WGS metagenome assembly JAEEGL01 (sample SAMN16246548, study PRJNA631951) | gut metagenome | biome: gut microbiome; feature: rumen; material: fiber-attached | host: Bos | place: Iran: Karaj | collected 2018-10 | reverse complement strand
GCTACCTGTTGAAATAGGAGTTTTGCTTCCATCAATGATTAATGAGGTATTATCTCCAGCCACTTTCACACCACTCATATTGCATTCGCCAACATATCCAGCAGCTAAGCCGATTAGTAATTCGTTTTTTCCGCTCGCACCACCTGTGATATATGAGTTATCAACGTGTTCAACAGGACCGTTTTTTATAGTGATATTTTTCAATGTAAAGTCTTTAATTGTCGCAGCAGTTGTATTTGATGTGGCACCATTAAAGTCACAAGTTGGAATATAACCGACCGCACCAAAGAAGCCCAATGTTCTTGGTTGATGAGCGAAAGTAGGAATAATGCTAATAGGTGTAGGTTTATTAATACCGTAGACCGAGTTTGAATTCTTTGGATTATCATTGCAAATGACTAAGTTTTCAATTGTTTTGTTATTACCATCAAACGTACTATAGAAGGGGAATGTTTCTGTTCCAATTGGAGGAAGAATCATCCCTTCCATGTCTAGAGAATCGGTAACATCTAATTTAAAATATTTTTGTTGAATAGATGGGCTACTTGTTGGATTACCATTTTCATCGAGTGCAGTATTAAAGTAACCCATGTACTGCATCCAAGCGAGATTGTAAAGATGGTTTTTATTTTGAATTAGATATGGATTGTTCTCTGTTCCCCAGTCGGGACGAGAAGAATCACCGCCAAAAAGAGATGCTTCAATAGCACCAGCAACATTAGCGTTATCACCATTAATACCAACATCAATTCCTTCTTTAAACCAAGCCAAAGATGAAGAAAAAGCAAAAGAAAAAGTCAGTAATGCTATAGAAAAACAAAATTACCAACTACTGATAAGTCTTAGGATCTGTATCCATCAAAACACCATTCACGTAAATTGTGTGTCCAGCATCTTTGTTTGATGCTTCAATGGAAATGTTGCTTAAAGACACACTGATATTAACAACGGTAAAGTCATCGCCAGAATAAGTTGGAGTAGCGACAAACTCAACTGTCCCAGATAATCTAGTAAGAATGACAGCGTCTAACGAAACTTTATCTTCTATTGAAGACAAAGTGGAAACAAACAGCGATGGTAAATCAGACTGGGTTTGGTTCGAAGTTCCAGTATGAGTATCTTTTTCTATTAATAAATATGTAGAAGAAGTAACCTCAAAACTTGAATTAAGACTTTCTCTAATTTGAATTGTCCATTCGTGGCCATCGGTTGTTTCAATCGATGAATAAATAATTCTAAAAGCTTCAAAAATAGAAGAAGTCGGTTCGCCAGGCGGTGATTGTGAGCCAGATGTCGAAGCCGCTTTTACCTTGAAAGCATAGGTTGTAGCAAACGATGAACTATACGATATAGATGCAGATGAAGCTGAGCAACCAAACGAAATGGTTCCTGAGGAAGAGCTAGAAATTACAACGCCAAATGTCTCTCCGCCACTTGTTCCTTGCAAATCACTAGTCAAAAAATCAACACCAATTGGATAATTGTTTCCTTCCTTAATAGTGGTAACAGCGTATGCAGTGATAAGATCGGCTTCAACACTTGCGCCACTTGAACCAATATCAGCATACATTAGATAGGCACCATATTTTCCTGGAATAGCGCCCATACAATATTCACCAGCATTAACAGGTATTTCAAAATAATAAATCGCTTTTTCAACAAAGTTGGTGCCAGGGTTAGTTAACCATTCTGTATTAAAAACAAGCGAATAACCAGAAGGCGCTGTTGATAAATCACTATAGATATATGGTGCACCGGTTTTTCCGTAAATGTATTTTATTTCTTCAATAGAAGTAATCACATTTGAAGCGTTTCTATTGATTTTGTGTAATGAGAAAAAAGAGTTATTTTTAGTTGCGGAATCAAAATTGGTTCCATAATATGTGCCGGCAAATACTTTAATGTAACCTTTTCTTTCGACATTAAATTCAATTGAGTGACGAGGCATTGACAAAGATGATGTAGTTTGTGCAACATCGTCTTTATCAATTGTGGCGTTGCTAAAATGAAGGCCATAATACCTTGAAGAATCAGCGGAAATAACTTCATCAAACTTAGCCTTGGTATCTTCATATTCGCTGAGAGAAGCATTAGCTGCGTTGTTGATTAAACCAGAAGTTGTAATAGTTTTTGGAGTGGAATTAGTTACTTCTTCCCTTCCATAACGTGAAATTGTTATATCACCAGAACCAGTGGGGTGAAACTGTCCTTCAAAATGAGATCCGCTTGTAACATATCCGGTCGAATGTTTGAAGCAAGTATCATTCATATCGTCGAGTCTATCGGAAGTGGTTTGTTCAACATAAATGCTTGAATAAAGATGCATTCGATGATACGTAGACGTACTTGTCGTACTAGTGCTTGTTGAACTAACATGGAGATAGTAGTATCTAGTGCTGTTAAGGTAAGAGTACAAATAATACACAACATTATTACTTACCACATGAGCAGAAATGGTCCATTCAAAACCATTAGAAACAGTAGAAAGTCTTGGCCTGATTGTTCCATTCATACTAGCTAGTTCAAGATAATAAACTGTCCCATCATTAATGGCATAGACATTCCCTAGGGAAATAGTTTGTCCTTCTGCGGTCGGCAAAGTCACGCCCCCATTTGTAAAATACCATCTAGCATCCACAGGATCTGGAGTTGTTGAAGAAATGCTCTTCAAGTAGAGTGTTGAAAAATTAGGTCCGTAATAGATAGAAGTATTTGTTGAATTTATAATATAAAAAGTGTTTGTGGATTGACTATAATCTGTAAATACTTTTTGCATGTACTGCTTGCCATACAAGTGAATGACGTCTGGATTGTTTTCGTTACTATCAGCGAAGCAATATGTTCCATTGCTATCCGATGCATTTCTAAAAGCATCGTGATTTCGTATTTCAATTGTTTCGTCACTTAATACACCATCAGAACTTTTTGATTGTACAATACGATGTTCATCAACATATTCTGCGTTGCTCTTAATTGTGGAAAGTGTATTGAACATTTCAACAAAGTCGATGCTTCCTCCCCAATCAGGATCCGTACCAGGAGTGGTATCGGAATCAGAATTAAAGAATTGAGATATTTTTTGAGAATATAATCCTGCAACTCCTTTGTTCTTGGAGAAACCAACTAAAGCGTAATCAGATAAACCACTATAATCATTAATAGGTGATGCTGGATTGCCAGATGTTATTGGTGCTTTTGTTCCATTAATGCTAAGCGATGTTTTTGTTCCAGCCACTTTCACACCACTCATATTGCATTCACCAACATATCCAGCAGCTAGGCCAACTAATAAGCCATTATCAACTCCATCAGCAAGATGTGTACCGTTTTGAACAGTGATATCTTTTAACGTAACATTTTGAATTGTCGCAGCAGTTGTATTTGATGTGGCACCAGCAAAATCACAAGTTGGAATATAACCAACCGCACCAAAGAAGCCCAATGTTCTTGGTTGATGAGCAAAAGTAGGAATAATGCTAATAGGCGTTGGTTTATTAATACCAAATGCAGAATTATCGTTTCTAGGATCATCATTACAGATGACTAGGTTTTCGATTGTTTTATTATTACCGTCAAACGTACTATAGAAGGGGAATGTTTCTGTTCCGATTGGAGGAAGAACCATTCCTTCCATGTCTAGAGAATCAGTAACATCTAACTTAAAGTATTTTTGCTGAATTGATGAAGTAGTAGTTGGTTTGCCAGCTGCATCTAATTCGGTATTGAAATAACCCATATACTGCATCCAAGCGAGATTGTAAAGATGGTTTTTATTTTGAATTAAATATGGATTGTCCTCTGTTCCCCAATTAGGTTGAGAAGAATTGCCACCGAAAAGAGATGCTTCAATAGCACCAGCGACATTAGCGTTATCACCATTAATACCAACATCGATTCCTTCTTTAAGCCAAGCAACAGTAGAAGTCACGACTGTAGTCGCGGTAAACAATGATAAAACTATGCCTAATGCGATGTAAGAAGCTCTTTTCATAACCTATTGAATCGTTAATGCGAAATCGCAAACAAATGGAATCTTGCTGCCGACGAATGAATTCATATAAGTGCTTTTCCAATCGCCGATTACATTCATATCATAGTCCATAACGATGGCCAAATACGCCACTTCTTTGAAGTAGTCACCGCTTCCATTTGGATGCATTTTACTAGTGTCCGAACCATCAAAAATAAGTGGATTTGTATTAAAAGTTGTGCCGTTATAAAAAGCACCTGATTGATTTAATAGAGTGTTGGTTGGCAACGTAATTGTATCAATTGTGTTGTTGTTTATGTAAACAGGGAGAGTATTATTGTTCCCAATTTGTTCTTTAGAAATATAGCCTGTTTTAAAATTCACAAAAGGTGAAAATGGTAAATAACTAGGCAATACATAGCCACCATCAGAAGCTGTTTCAGGAACAGGGAGTCTATCAGTGGCTTTAATAGTGTCGGTAGGTGTTTCTCTAGCTCCAGTAGTTGGATTAATGTGATAAGTGGTTTTGCCTACAACCTTCATGTTGGTGACGTCTGGATAAGTATAAGGAGAACTCGTAGTTCCTTGTCCGCCTCTTACATCAACCAAAAAGAGAATTGGAGAAGTTTTAGATAAATCACTATAATCCATCATTTTAACTTGGACAATATATTCGTATCCACCGCCTGAGGCTTGATCTTTACGAGCACCATCAAAAACGAAAACGGTTGTGGAACTTTTATCAAGTTTACATTGATAAGTCGCTAAAGAAGCAATCGATTTGCCATTTTCTTTAGCCATGACTGTCAAGCCAGTAGTATCAACTCTTTTATTTAAGGTAAACCAAGCGATTGTAGCAGAAAAAACGGCCACAAGAGAAAAGACTGCCATACTAGTAGCAGATACAATTTTTACTGTTCTTTTGCTAATTTTTTTGCCACTCATTTAAATAAAAATCCAGTTACCTAACGTTTTCGGCAACTGGCTATCTTAATTAAGACCCTTTAGCTTTGCGTCACCGAATTGCTCCGGTTTTGCTTTTTACTACATAAAAATAGCACACGATTTTTAGATAATCAATTAAAAATTGTTACTTTTTGAAATCTATTGTCACATTTTTTGAGTAAAAGTGTAATGAAGCAAAGGTGGCTTATCGTCTAGATACACCACCATGTATAGGACTAATTATTTGGGTAAGTTGAACCAGTTGCATATTGAATTTCCTTCAATATAGAGCGAATAACCGGATTCAACAGTAATGCCCATTGAAGTTGAATTTGTTTCTAAAGAAACACCAATTTTTTGTCCATAAAGGCCACTAACTTGACCAGTAGTAGTTATAGTTCCTGTAACTTCTGGAGTTACATTAAAAACATAGTTTTCACTTGTGCATTCACTGATAAAACGTTTGTGAACGGTAACTTTTGAAAATGAAGCGCTATCTGTTATTGTTGATACCACCACACCGTTCACATCAGCCTGTTTATTTAGAGCAAACCAAGCAATTGCAGCAGTGAAAACAGTAGCAAAAGAAAAGACAGCCATCGATGTGACACCAATTATTTTTAAATTCTTTTTGCTTGATTTAATAGCCGTCTTAACAAAAAACCAATTGCCTATAGTTCAGGCAGCTGGCTATCTTAACTAAGACCCTCTAGCTTTGCGTCGCCGTATCACTCCGACTTTGCTTTTGACTTTTTAATATAATTTTTAATCAAATATAAAGGCAAAAAAGCAAAGTTTCTATATACGCAAAGTGACACACCACTTTTAATATTCACAAAATGTGACAAAGAACAGTTTTTTCACATTTTGTACTGGAAAGGTTTTTATCAAAGCCAGAACCACTCAAAAACGTATACTAATCATTGTTATAAAATTGGATTTAACGCAACTTTTAAGCTATCAACATTTTAAAAATGTTACAAAAGTTTGATTTCAGCACATTTTTTATTAATTTGTTAGCGTATCGAAAAAAGCAAAATCTTAGCAATATGATGACGCAAAACTAAAGGGCCTCTTTTTTAAGAGGTAGCCAGTTGCCATACGATCTATTTGGTAAGCTAATTTTGTTATGAAATTTATTAAGAAAAGAACAAACGTAAAGATTTTTCTAGCTGTAATAGCGGTTATTTTTTCATTAGCCACTGCTTTTACTGGTACATTTGCGTGGTTTTCACTCAACAAACATGTCGAAGCCTCAGGCATGTCGGTAAAAGTCAAAAACAGCAATTTTACAGTCAGCAGTTCCGCTTATAAATATAACATTCCTCAGGATAGAGCAATCTTAGTAACGGGTGATAACGCTAGAAAATTTTCACTCAATCAGTACGATGTTGTTTTTACTTCACTTAATCAATATGATTCACTTTATTTTAAATTGACACTAAACAGTACAGAAAATAGCGAATTAAGTTCCACTGGAAATATAACACTCACAATTGAAAGACAACTAGAAAGCACACCAGTTGAGTTGTACAGCACTTTGCCGACTAACTTTACATCTGTTACAAAATATGCAATTAAAGGGCATGGCGCTCTTTCGGGTGGCATTGAAACTGGAACCACTTCTTTAACATGGTCAAATTTACAAACAGCTTTTTATCAGCAAGATAAAGCTGGTAATTTAAGTACTCAAACATTCACTTCGATTGTAACAGGTGGCTATACCAAAAGCAGTTCTATATCACTCTCATATAACTATGGGGCTAACGACTTTTACAATGGTAGTCTCGTTATATTTTTGTATATCAACTACGATCAAAATTTGGTTCAATCATTTGTAGAAGAACATAATTACGACATGCAAAATATAGGCGACACAATGAACCACACTTTAGCAAATGATTTGCAAACATTAAGCATAAATATCTAAGGGAATTGGCATGAGAAAAGAGATTGTTGTATCGCGCAAAAAGAAAATAGTAGTCACTTCGATATTGTCTTTTAACGTACTCGCTTGTGTGGCAGGCCTTTCTTTAGCGTGGTTTATGGACAATCTAAAAATGAATGTCACTAGTGAAGCTAGTATCAATAAATCTTATTTTGAAGGTGGGGATGGCACCGCTGGTAGTCCTTATCTAATTAAGTATCCTCGCCAATTTTATTACTTCAGTTGGCTACAAAATATGGGTTACTTCAACGAAAAAGATGATTCAGGTAAGTACAAACAAACATATTTCAAATTGATTGATGACATTGATATGAGTGGATATAACTTACCACCCGCTGGAACTACAGAGTATCCATTTATCGGTTCATTTAGCGGCACGAAATATGATAATAATAATAACCCGATTGGTTCATACACGATTAGCAATTTAAATATTGTTAATGATTCTAGTTACACTGATGAACCTAAAAAGAAAGATGAAAGCGAAAATAGGAATTATCCAGTCATGGGTGTTTTTGGGGTTGTGGGTAATTATCAAAATAGTTTGCCAAGCGATTCGTATAATAATTCCGTGATAAGCGTTAATAATCTTAACTTAGATAATATCTCTATTTATTCCACCACTTCCTCAGCTTTAGCAGGCATTGTCGCTGGTTATGTTAATGATGAAAAAAGCGGTAATAATAACACTTTAGATAATGTTAAAGTAAGTGGAGATTCCACTATCTCAAGTACTGCAAATAATCCATTCTCTACAAGTCTTACTAGCCGTTTATCAGATTATACATTAGTGGGATATACCAACACTTCATTAAGTAAGTGTCTTCAAGATGTTGATGTCAAAGTGCCTTACATTTCAAATGCAGAAACCGGTGATGGTTCTGAAAGCGCTATTGCACACGATGGCGCTGGCGGTGACTTAGTTATCGCTCCATCAGGTTTAACGAATGGAAAAGCCGCTGATGATCCTAACTATGAAATTTTATATGAATCATTCACTGATGTTTCAGAAGTAACAGCGGTTGATGGCGCCAGTGACTTGCCAGATAGTAACCCACCAAGAAAAAGCGCTTACTACTATCCATCCATATCATCAAGTTATATAAGTGTATCAACCTATCGAAAATATACTGGTAATGCAGCTTTTTCAGGGTCAACCAATGAATTAGATATTACTCAACAAACATCTACACAATTCACCCCTTCTACGCAACTAATTGATCAGACTCAAGACAGCAATTATAAAACCTTTTTACAATATTCGCTTCCTGATCATAGTTATCAATATGATTACGATATAGTTGCAGGTCAACCTAAAGGGATTACTTTTAACGGAAATGTAGATTTTACGCATATTACTGCTCAAAATCCATATCCAACAAATTGCATATGGTTCAAACCGATGAATACAGGGCAATGTTATATATCATTCAATGTGCAAAATATGAGTGACAGTGCATATGCATCAATTTTCCGCTATAAAAGAGATTCTGATAGCGTAACAGTTACTAATAAACAAGAACTGAAATTGTGTTTTAAAAAAGGCAAAGGTAATGTAACTCTCAAGAACAATACTGTTGTTCTTTTCACAATCACTCTAAATGAAGATGATTTAGATTACGAATATTGCATTGGCAAAAGCGCAGTCACTTATTCTAACACAGCATATTTCTATTTCTTAAAACTAGCGGGTACTGATAAGACTAACGGAGTTGCTCAATATGCATCGAAATCACAATTCGCTATTTATCAGCAAGAGGAAATGAGCGTTTCCGACATAAGCAAACTAAATGGTGTTTATTTTGATGGCGATACAACTGCTTCATTCCAATTAACTAAACTAGCGGGAACATATGGTTTTGTTTCTCTGGAAAATAGAGCCACCACTTACACCTCCACCGTCGATAGCTCTGTTTCGCCTAATAAGGATCGAATAGCAACTATACTAGTTCAGACGATTTCTGGTTATAGCGCTCCTCAATCAGGTCACCCAGAAGACCCTCCTATTCTTCAAGTGGAAATAAGAAAAATAACAAAAATAATAGATGGAGAAACCAATCAACCACTAGCAGAATATCAGTCCAAGACTGGTAACAATACGGATTTTAGTGACCCCACAACAGATACGGGTTTAGAAATCTACTTTGGACAACACAGCCCATATTCTAGTAGTGGCTTGTTCCAAGATTCAGAGATTGTCTATCATCACGAAATAGCTGATTCAAACACTCCGGTATTGGTGAAGAATAGTTTTGATACACAACTAGGAACCGAATTAGTTGGTGAGACGGAAAAAACTGTCTTGACGATCAGCACTCATACTATTGATACCGGTACTTTGCCTTACGCGTTTACGATTGATAGCCTTCCAACTTCAACTTGGTCGGTCATCCTTAAAGCGGGCTCCACTCAAATATATCCTTAATTCGTATGAATAAAAAAGAGATCCAGTCGAACGGATCTCTTTTAATTTGTTGTTTGATTATTCTTGTGGATTATCCACTACTTCTTGTTCTGGTTCAGAAGTGGGTTTATTTTCAACATCCACCATATTCATTGATTTATGAACAAAGACTGGTAAGAGAGTGATGAATGTATAAGAGAGCAAGAGAATAAATGTTTGATATTGTACTTTTCCACCTTCTGGAGTGTTTTGAATATTATTAACTAAGAAATAGATGGAGAAGATAGCCACTAAAGCGCCCAAAACAAAGCTTGCCACAATATACATTTTTCTAATCTTTTGATTTCTAATGGCGACAAAATAGACTAGTTCTAAGACTGATGCTACTAACATGAGAAGTGCAACAGAGAAGAGCACCACTTCTTTTCTGTTGTATTCAACAATTGATAAAACAAAGTTAGTGATTAATAAGCATACTGTAACAATAATAGAAATGACTCTAAGAAGACCCACTCTACCAATGGTTAATCCCGCTAAGAATAGGACTGTAGCGATAATTTCAATTAAGGCTAATGAAGCAATCCAACTAAAGCCATCACTTAATAAAGATGATGCAATAGCGACAACTGCACACACCAAACCAACAACTGTTAATATTGTGGCCACTAATGGGAATTTTTTAATTTCATATTTGATCATAAAAGGTACCTTCCTTTTTAATGATTATACTATCATTAGATGAAAATACAAAATTGTTTGGTTTAAGCATAATAAAAACAGATAGGTCGTCCTACCTGTTTCTAATATCGTTTTAATTAGGCTTTATATAAACCGTGGAGGTTGCAGTATTCGTAAACGGCCACTACTTCTTCACCTGGTAATAAAGCAAACTGCGCTTCGGGAGCTTGACCTGGTTTTAATTGTTTTCTTTGATTACCAAAGTTTGTTTCCAAAGCGATCCACTGAATGTAATGAGCTTCTAACATTGGATGAGTAACTTCACCAACTTTAACAGAAACAATATTACCTTCTACTTTATAAACTGGTAAATGCTTTTCGTGAGCACCATCTTCAGTATTGACTGGGATTTCTTTCATGGCTTCACCACAGCATTTAGTTGGGCAGCAATCCATATCATTAACCATGGCAACAATCTTGCCACATTTTTCACATTTTAAAAATTTCATCATGTATATTTCCTTCTTTTATTTTGTGTATCTATTATAGCATTAATTTAAGTATTTATATTTAAATGAACTCATTATTTTATTATGATAAGGAAAAGGTGATTTTTATGGATAAAGAAGTAAGAAAGCTTATTAATTTAGAAACAATCAGACAAAATGATGGTATCGAACTTATCGCTAGTGAAAACTACGCTAGTAAGGAAGTAAGAGAGATGATGGCATCAATCTTAACTAATAAATATGCTGAAGGATATCCTGGGAAGAGATATTATGGAGGCTGCGAATATATCGATCAAGTTGAAAACTTAGCAATTGAGAGAGCATGTCAACTTTTTGGTAGCAAATTTGCTAATGTTCAACCTCATAGTGGTTCTCAAGCTAATGCCGCTGCTTATAGAGCGTTATTACCTGAAGGCGGCAAGATCCTTTCATTAGTCCTTAATGATGGCGGTCATCTTACTCACGGTTCTCCTGTTTCTTTTTCTTCTCATTTATATTCATTTGCCTTTTATCCACTTAAAGATGGTCATTTAGATTATGACGCGATTGAAAAAATCGCTATCGAAGAAAAACCAGATTTATTTTTATGCGGATATAGTGCGTACCCATACGCGATTAATTTTAAAAGATTTAAGGAAATCGCAGATAAGGTAGGCGCATACCTGATGTGCGATATGGCGCATATCGCGGGTTTAATTGCCGCGGGTGAACATATGAATCCAGTTCCGTACTGCGATATCGTGACATCCACTACTCATAAGACTTTAAGAGGTCCTAGAGGAGGATTAATACTTACTAATGATGAAGAAATTATTAAGAAAGTTAATTCCGCTATCTTCCCATATTATCAAGGTGGACCATTAGAACATATTATCGCCGCGAAAGCCGTTTGTTTTAAGGAAGCGATGAGTGATGAATTTAAAAAGTACGCTAAACAAATAATTATTAATACCAAAGCCTGTGCGGATAAATTAAAAGAATTAGGCGCTATTACTTCTGGAACTGATAATCATTTATTCTTACTTAATGTATTAAATACTTATGGAATAAACGGTAAAGAAGCCCAATTAGCGCTAGAAGAAATTGGTATTACCACTAATAAGAATATGATTCCTAACGATACATTAACACCAGGAAAAACAAGCGGCTTACGTATTGGTTTTGCGGCAGTCACTACTAGAGGCTGTTCTAAAGAAGAAGCGGAAGAAGTCGCCACTATCATTCATAAATATTTAAAAAATGAATTAGATAAAGAAGGGGCTAAAAAGTTAGTCCATAAATTAACTAGTAACTGGAAACAAATCCAAGATATTTAATTAACTTAAAAATTTTAAAAAATTCATCCCTATTATTTATATTTATCTACTGAATATATATATAGAATACTTAGTTAACTAAAATATAAATATAGGGATGTTTTTATTGGCCAAAAATATGCTTTGATTTTGCTAATATTTATATTTATTATTGAGGCACGATATGTCAAAGAAAAAACCTAAAACTT
>JAEEGL012303769.1_pt1 | contig 11958 bp, 7 predicted proteins | sample 9134231 | NCBI WGS metagenome assembly JAEEGL01 (sample SAMN16246548, study PRJNA631951) | gut metagenome | biome: gut microbiome; feature: rumen; material: fiber-attached | host: Bos | place: Iran: Karaj | collected 2018-10 | reverse complement strand
GCTCAAAGTTTGCATTGGTCAGTCTGGAATTCCGAAAGTCGGCACCCGAAATATTGGCGTGGCTCCAGTTGACATTTTCGAGATTTGAACCGCTGAACCGGATTCCTTTGGCGGAGACGCCCGCCAGAACTGCATTTGCCATCGAAACGGCCTGGAAGTCAGAACCGGTCAGTTCGGCTCCTTCCAGATTGGCATCATCCAGACAAGCTTCGCGAACGCAGGCATATCGGAGTGCGACACCTGACAGGTTGGCACCGCTCAGATTGGCATGTTCGAGATGGGCTTTTTCGAGCCGCGCCCTGCGCAGATCGATGCCGCGCAGATCAATGCCGCGCAAATCCAGACCATTTGAGATTTCGCTCACGCCAGTCATTCCAACGAGATATTTGCCCCAGTCGGTATCTCCGCGCACGAGAGCATCAATGATCTGTTGGCGTCTGGCTGGACCATCATTGAACTTCCAGCGATGGGTAGGATCCATGTTTAATCCTGTCTGTCAGTGTCATCCGCCATGCGTTAAAACAACTTAACGAAAGCGATGAATACACAATCCGCTTCAGATTATCACAGCGAGCAATATCCCGCAAAACCTAATTCGCGCGCCGTGTGTAAATCAGGCGCGCGCCGGAGCGTATTGAGCGAAGCGAGATAGCGACGGTCCAAAGATAAAAAACAGCACAGAATGCACTATTTTGAAGTCATTTTGTCGATGATTTCGTTCAGGCCATTGGTGAGGCGGATGATTCTTTCGTCCGTTCCGATGCGGTTCATGACGTTGATCGTTTCGGAAAAAGCCCTGAATGCATCGCGGGCGGCTTCGCGTTCCCTTTTGCAGCTCTTTTTGGCGCTGCTGTCCGATTTGATGCTGGTCAGAAGCGAAACAAAATGATTGTAGCAGGCTTCGAGCGCATCGACATGTTCGTGGATATATGCCTGTTCGAGCGTGTGGGGCGGCAATTTTCTGAGCGCGTCGATCTGTTCGCGAATGAGGGTGTATTCCTCGTCGTAGTTCAGGCGCGTCGGATTGCTGAATTCGCCGAATACCATAAAGACGGCGGCTGCTGCGGCACGCTTTTGGGGATTGGGGTGGCGCAGAGAAGCGCGGATCTGGTCGTTCATTGCGCCCCAGATTTCGTCTACCTGGTCGTCGGCATTCTGCAGGGCGGATGCCTGGGTTTCGCCGCATCCTTTGAAGGCGAGTTCGTATGCCTGCGAGGCTTCGAGGAACTCGATGGCGATGGGGCATGTTTCGGTGCCGTAGATCTGTTTGATCAGTTCTTCGATCTGCTCGAAAAAGCGGCACAGGGTTTTGTTCTGAAGGCGGGTGGTTTCGAAAGATTTTACGGATAGCATCAGGAATTCTCAGGGATTCTGGGATAGATCCGGGGATGATGATTTGTCGTCGGAAGGCTGGGGGAGTGGTGATTTGTCAGGGGAATTTTGCTTTTCGATGCGGATCTGAACGATGACGGTCAGAACGACGATGCCGAGTCCGGCTGCAATGGCAACGAGTGTCGGCCAGAACAGGTCGTCCGAAATACCGGGCAGAATATTGGTGGAGATGCCGTTTTCGTCCGTGATTCGGTAGGGCCATACGGCTCTGGTACAGCCGATCAGAATACCGATGATGGCGGCCAGTGTCAGTTCGCGGTAGTTTTTGAATACCCAGGTCAGGAGGCGCGAAAAACAAGCGATGCCCGTAAGGGCACCCACGACGAAATAGCAGAGATAAAACAGGTGCTGCGGATAGAAACTGCCATGTGCAAGAGCGTGGAGGAATCCCTTGCCGGTATTGAGCATGAAGTAGTAGCTGCCCAGAATGAGCAGAACAAAGCTCCCCGAAATCCCGGGCAGCAGCATGGCGCATATCGCCATAAATCCTGCGATGAGGCAGTACCAGAAGTAGGGCTTTTGGACGAAGAATTGAGTGCCTTCGGGAATGGGCGCGGCCGGGCTGTCTGCGATTTCGCGAAGCGGGGCATTTTCGGGGATGGCGTAGACTTCGGCCGGTGCATTGAAGCAGGGTGCCTGCAGGCAGATTTCTTCGAGTGTTTGGCCTTGCGACACGATAGGCTCGACCTGGACCGGCGGTGAAAAGTGCAGGCCAAGAAGGAAGAAAAAGCCGGCGGCAAACAGAACTGCCATGGCGATATGCCTGATACCCCAGTGTTTTATGCTGCGAACCGGCGTGATGATTGAACCAAGCACAAGTCCGAAAAAGACACCGCGCATGATTTGAGGAAATTTTTCCATCAGCGTGGGAATGACGAAGCTGGCGACGACAAAAGCCGTAGCGAGTCCGGACAGGAGTATCAGAAGCCAGGGCAAATCGGCGTCGATGCATGCCTGTTTGCAAGTCCGGCGGCTCTCGGCACTGAATTTGTTTTTAAAGGGCAGCAGCAGAGCCCGGAACAACGGCATGCCGATGTTTTTGAGCGCAGTAATAAACCGTTCGTAAATGCCAAGCAGCACGGCCACTGTACTGCCGCTGACGCCGGGAACGATATCGACCGTTCCCATGGCCATTCCCTTGAAAAATAGAGCAATCAAAGACGATTTCATTCGTGGTTGGTGGTTAGAGACGTTCTATGGAATGTCTGTAAGTATAATGGTTAATGCATAATAAAAAAGGCACGCCCTCAATGAGGACGGCCAAAGATAACAGGATGGTTTGTTTTTGTCTCCAAAGGATTGACAAATTGAATTTCTTATTCAATGCTAAAAATGGTGTGCGGCGTTCGTTCGAACCGAATATCCGTATTTTCGCTGTGCATCAGGGCAGTATTTTCCGGCTTGAAGCCGCATTGGTAAGCGTAATAAAAGTTTTTTTACTATGTCCAAATCACTCGTTATTCTCGAATCTCCCAACAAAATCAAGGCGTACGAAAGTTTTCTTGGCAAAGATTTCAAAGTCATTGCCAGCAGCGGTCATATCAAGGATCTGCCGTCGAAGAGTCTCGGCATTGACATCGAACATGGTTTTGAGCCGCAGTATGTGACGATTCCCAAGAAAAACAAGGAAATCGCAGAGATCAAGAAGTGTGCGGCAGAAGCGGATACCGTGTATCTGGCAACCGACCCGGATCGCGAGGGTGAGGCCATTGCATGGCATATTGCCGAGGTTATCAAATCGATTAAGAACGGTCCGAAGATCCTCCGCATATTGCCGCAGGAAATCAGTAAAAAGGCCATTCTTCAGGAGATTGCCCATCCGACTCAGATCGATAAGGACAAATACGACAGCCAGCAGGCGCGCCGCGTTCTGGACAGACTCGTCGGCTATCAGATCAGTCCTATTCTCTGGGACAAGGTGCGCCGCGGTCTTTCTGCAGGTCGCGTGCAGTCGGTTGCAGTCCGTTTGATCGTGGATCGCGAAAAAGCCATCCGGGATTATAAGAAGATCGAGTACTGGAAAATCAATGCCCAGCTTGCGACACCTCAGCGTGCCCAGTTTCAGGCACTTCTGGTCAGGGATGGCAAACAGACCATCTATACGGATCCGGCTTCGGTCGAAAAATATCATCCCAAAGGGGTTATCACGTCAGAGGCTGCAGCATCTGCGCTGACGGATCGCTCCAAATCCGCGCCATTTGTCGTTTCGAATGTCGATGTTGAACGCAGGGAATCGAAGACGAATCCGCCGTTTTCGACGGCAGATTTGCTTCGCTGTGCGGCAAGTCAGCTCGGATTTTCGTCCAAAACGACATCCAGCATCGCCCAAAAACTCTTCGAAAGTATCGATATCGGCGAAGGTCCGGTCGGTCTGATTACGTATATCCGAACGGATTCCGTCCGCGTTTCGGACGAAGCCATTGCTGCATGCCGCGACTATATCGGCAAAAATTATGGTGATTCCTATCTTCCCAAATCCCCGATTCATCACGAGGTCGCCGATTCCAAAAAGAAAACGGTCAAGATTCAGGATGCCCACGAAGCCATTCGTCCGACCGATGTCAACCGGACTCCGGAATCGGTCAAAAAATATCTTTCGCGCGATCAATACCGGCTCTATGACCTGATCTGGCGGCGCTTCGTGGCTTCCCAGATGGCACCTGCAGTTTCGGATGTCACCACCGTACTCATCGAGAATGGTTCCCTGACGTACCGGGTATCCGGTTCTGTGCCCAGATTTGCCGGCTTTAAAAAGGCACTGCTCAAGTCGGTCAATGATTCCGAAGAAGCCGAAAATCAGGAAACGGAATGTCAGCTTCCGGAACTCCATCAGGGCGACGCACTGACCTGCCTTTCGGTCGATAAATCCCAGCAGTTTACACAGCCTCCAAGACGCTATACCGAGGCATCCTTCATTAAGGAACTCAAGGATCGCGGCATCGGCAGGCCTTCGACGATCACGACGACGGTCGTCAATATTCAGGCCAAAGGATATGTCGAAAAAGTCAAGGATACCTTCCATCCCACGGAACTCGGAGAGCTCGTGACCGATCTTCTCATCAAGAGTTTTCCCGATATTCTCGAAGTCGAATATACGAAGGATATGGAAGACAAGCTCGAAGTCATCGCGGCCGGGGAGCAGTCCTGGCGTCAGACGCTTTCGGATTTTTACGGTCCGTTTTCGAAAGCCCTCGAACAGGCCAATTCCACAATGCGCAACGTCAAGCGCGAATCGGAAGAAACAGACCTGAAATGCGACAAATGCGGTGCTCCCCTCGTCATCAAGTTTGGGAAAAACGGCCACTTTCTCGCCTGCACCAATTATCCGAAGTGCAAGAATACGATGGAATTCACGCGCCAGCCCGATGGCACGATCGTTCCGCAGGAAAAGGTCATCGAGTATTCGGGCGAATGTCCGAAATGCCATCGTCCGATGATGGTCCGCAATGGCCGCTTCGGCAAATTCCTCGCTTGTTCCGGGTATCCGGAATGCAAGCATACTGAGGCCATTGCTCTGAATGTGACGTGTCCCAAAGAGGGATGCACCGGGAAAATCGTCCAGAAACGATCCAAGCGCGGCAAAGTATTTTATGGATGCAGCCGCTATCCTGACTGCGATTTCGTGAGCTGGAACGAGCCAACGAACGAAACCTGTCCGAACTGCCAGGAAGCGCGGCTCGAAATCGTTCAGCGCGGCAAGGCCAAGAAGCTGCTTTGCCCGAAATGCGCCTTTTCGAGAGCCCTCGAAGGTGAGGAATAGGGGCAGGGGCATTGCGTTCTAAGAATGGTTGATAGCAGGGGAATTGCAAAACCTGGATAATTGCCTGGCAAAGCCCCGGAGGGGCGAGAAGATTATAGCCCGGGGTGAGCACGAAGAGCGTAACCCCGGGAAAACGAGAAAACACCAGCAAATCCAAGTCCCCCTGCCCCAATGGGGAAGGGGGATTTAGGGGGATGGGGCGAAATCATTATACAAAAAAAGGGAGCGGCGAAAGCCGCTCCCTTTTTTGTATGGATAAGAATCCGATTAGAATCCCATACCGCCCATACCACCCATACCGCCTGCGGGCATGGCCGGAGCTTTCTCTTCTTTCGGAAGCTCGGCGATCATGGCATCCGTGGTCAGGAGCAGTCCGGCGATGCTGGCTGCATACTGGAGTGCACTTCTCGTCACCTTGGCCGGGTCAATGACGCCAGCGGCGAGCAGATCTTCGAATTTGTCGGTTGCAGCATTGTAGCCGAAGCCGTCTTTGCCTTCGTGAACTTTCTGAACGACGATGGAACCATCGACGCCGGCATTGTTGGCGATCTGGCGCATCGGTTCTTCGAGGGCGCGGCGAACGATATCGACGCTGAACTGCTCATCGGCGCTGAGTTTGAGGTTGTCGAGGGCTTTCTGGGCGCGGACGAGAGCCACGCCGCCGCCGGGGACGATGCCTTCTTCGATGGCTGCACGCGTTGCATTCAGAGCATCTTCGACGCGGGCTTTCTTTTCTTTCATTTCGACTTCGGTGGCTGCACCGACCTGGACGACGGCGACGCCGCCGACGAGTTTGGCCAGACGTTCCTGAAGTTTTTCGCGGTCATAGTCGGATTTGGTTTCGGCAATCTGAGCGCGGATCTGGTTGACACGCGTCTGAATGTCTTCCGTTTTGCCCGAACCGTTGACGATGGTCGTGTTGTCTTTATCGATGCAGACGCGTTCGGCTTCGCCGAGATCATCCATCGTCGCATCTTCGAGTTTCATGCCCATATCGGCGGTAATGAGCTTGCCGCCGGTCAATGCAGCGATATCTTCCATCATGGCTTTGCGGCGATCGCCGAAACCGGGGGCCTTGACTGCGGCAACCTGCAGGGAACCGCGCATTCTGTTGACGACGAGCGTGGCAAGGGCTTCGTTTTCGACATCTTCGGCAATGATGATGAGCGGACGGCTCTGGCCGGCAACTTTTTCGAGTATCGGAAGAAGTTCTGCCATATTGGAGATCTTCTTGTCATAGAGGAGGATTTTGGGTTTGTCGTATTCGACGGTCATACGGTCGCTGTTGGTGACGAAATAGGGCGACAGATAACCGCGATCGAACTGCATGCCTTCGACGACCTTGAGTTCGGTTTCGAGACCCTTGGCTTCTTCGACCGTAATGACGCCATCCTTGCCGACTTCGGCCATGGCTTTGGCAATGATTTCACCGACGGTTCTGTCGGCATTGGCCGAGATGGTACCGACCTGCTCGATTTCCTGCTCGCTCTGCGTCGGACGGGCAATCTTCTTGAGTTCGGCAACGACGGCTTCGACGGACTTGTCGATACCGCGTTTGATGCTCATCGGGCTCTGGCCCGCAATGACGAATTTGACGCCTTCGCGGAAGATGGCCTGGGCCAGAACTGTTGCTGTCGTCGTGCCGTCACCGGCGATATCATTGGTTTTGGAGGCCACTTCGCGGACCATCTGGGCACCCATGTTCTCGAATTTGTCTTCGAGTTCGACTTCCTTGGCAACGGTCACGCCGTCCTTGGTAATCAAAGGAGCACCGTAGGATTTCTGAATCACGACATTGCGGCCCTTCGGACCCAGCGTCACTTTGACGGCGTCGGCGATCTGATTGACACCACGAAGAACTTTTTTACGGGCCTGTTCATCAAAAATAATTTCTTTTGCTGACATGATAATATCTCCGGATTAGTCCAAAATACCAAGAATATCGCTCTCTTTGAGGATCATGTGCTCTTCGCCGTCGACCTTGATTTCGGTGCCGGCATATTTGCCAAACAGAACGCGGTCGCCTTCCTTGACTTCGGGGGCAATGCGCGAACCGTCTTCGAGACGTTTTCCCGCACCCACGGCAATGACGATGCCTTCGAGCGGCTTTTCCTTGGCGGTATCGGGAATAATGATGCCACCGGCACTGCGTGCTTCACTTTCCACACGTTTGACAAGAACACGATCCTGCAATGGACGAACTTTCATCTTAGACTCCTTATTATGATAATCACAACGGCGCCTGATTTTCTGCACCGTACAACGGGGACGTGAGATTATGCACGGGTTTTGAATCGTCAAGGTGAAGGTGATTTTTTTTCTTTTGGGCAGTGACCTATGCCTCGGCGGGCATACGGTCACCCTCGTGCCGGCCTATGCCCGCAGGGGCATACGGCCGGCAATCTGCCATGTGGAGTTGTGCTTTACCTGATTGTGCAGATTCGATAAAATAAACGATTGAATGCTGCGGATGCGTTCATTCCGAATCGTGGGTTTTACCCACGGCTATGCATATAAACATATAGCGCCCCTATGGGGCACTTTGGATGTGACGTCCCACAGGGGCGCGTCTGGTTTTAAATAATGCATCATCAATAATAATCTGTACAGACGTTCCGTGGAACGCCTCTCTAACCCCTACTCCCTGGAATCGGGTGAAATATGTCTCAGAAAACTGAACAGCACCAAATGGATTCAAAGAAATCGGATGATTACGGGCAATATGAATCATCCGGTGCCCCCCTCGTTCCAACTCCCGCTGAAATTGCCGATCGCTATCAGTTTATCGATAAACTTGGCGGCGGAACGCAGGGCAATGTTTATAAGGCACTTCGGCTTTCGGACCAGAAAATTGTCGCCATCAAAAGACTGCGCATCAATTCGGTCAATACGTGGAAGGAGTACGATCTGTTCCACCGCGAAGCTGAGGTATTGGCCAGCATTTCGGAACATGGTGTTGCGGAATTTTACGAAGCCATCGAATGTCTGTCGGCAGATCCGCCTTCGGCCTATATCGTCCAGGAACTCATCGAAGGACGATCGCTTCAGATCATGCTCAAAACCGGTTTTCGTTTTACGGTGAGCCGAATATTCAAGATGGCGCTTGGGTTGATTGAGCTGCTCGAAAGGCTTCATTCCCACGAACCTCCCATCATCCATCGTGACATCAAGCCGAATAACATTATTATGAAGCCACTCGCAGATATGGATGATTTCGAGCCCTATCTGATCGACTTCGGAGCGGTTGCCAATCCGACGGTGCAGAAAGGGGGATCGACGGTTGCCGGGACGTACGGCTACATGCCGCCGGAGCAGCTCGTCGGTCATCCGTGTCCTGCAAGTGATATCTATTCTCTGGGCGTGACCATCGTTTACATGCTTTGCGGCGTCGATCCAAAGGATATGATGGCGGCGGATTTCCGCCTCGTCATTGACCCCTATCTCGAAAATGTTCCTCGTCCTATCGTTTCGGTTCTGCATCAGATGCTCGCGCCCAAACCCGAAAACAGGCTCTGCGATTACAGCCGTCTCAAATATATATTTGAGCAGTTTGCGAACGATAAATATGCTTTTGTAGAGGATGAGAACCAGCTGCCCGCAGAACTGATCGAACAGAACCTGGCCCAGGTGAATGCATTTAATCAGGCCGGCAACCTCGATTTGTGGATGCAGTTGTCGGAGGTCGTTCCGCGTTCTGTTCCCCGGAATTTTGCGGATGCCATCCTGACGACTGAGGCCAAGGATGAACTCGTCCGTGCCAAAAGCGGGCTTTTCATTAAGATATTTTTGCCGCTGGTGCTGACGTGCGCGGCTGTTTTGTTGTTTGTCAATGAAATGTATTTTTTAGGTGGAGTGGCTGCCATCGTTACATGTGTTTTTTATGTGCAGATGTTTGCTACACTTTCTAAGCTGCGAAAATTGCACAAAGATGTGGATGGCAGGCTCCTGGAATATGAAAAATGTATGACGCCCGAGGAGGTCAGTGTACTTTGCGGCTGGGATAACATCGGAGATGCTCCGTTTCTGACGCTGCTCAAATTTGGCCGCAAGGCCATTGCGACGATCATCGATTTTGAGGACATTCCAGTGTCGGAAAAATACAGGGAATGCATTCAATCCAATTATAACGATAATGGCCGGGTTTTTGCTGCAAGGACAATGGTTTCGAAATCCCGTGTGCCTTTCCGGCTTCGCTATCGTTTTAATCCGCCGGATGATGCCAGTGCCGATGATCTTGTACACGAGAACATCATTTATAATCACCAGACGGAAGGACTGGAACCGGGTACGCCGATTCCCATCCTCTATTACATCAATCCCAGAGACAATTCAGATGTCATGAGCATGCCCTATCCCTTCCCGTTCAAGGAGATTCAGCAGAGCCAGATTTCGCTGTTCAATAAAGACAATCTCTATGGTCATACACAAGGAGTCCGCTGATGTCGTCGAAATCCAAAACAGAAGCTGCTGAACAGAATATGTCGGACAATTCCGAAAAGACCATTGTGACGCCGGAAATCCTCAATCTGGATTACCGTTATGTGAAGCTTTTGGGCGAGGGGGCCAATGGATTTACATGGCTGGCCAAGGATCGTCGAAATGCCCTCGATGTCGCCATTAAGGAGCTCAAATTTGTCGATGATTTCAAGTCCCTGGAGCTTTTTCAGCGCGAAGCTGAGGTTCTTCAGTCGGTGGATGTGATTGGCGTTCCCAAATGCTACAAAAGCATCACCAATGGATTTACGAGTTATATTGTTCAGGAATACATACCTTATCCATCGCTCGACAGCATGCTCGAGGAAATGCGAAAAACGAACGAAGTTTTTGAGGAAGAGGAAGTATTCTTCATCATCGATAAAGTCAGTGAAATACTGTTCGCACTTCAGACGCAGTACATACCGGCCATCATTCACCGCGATATCAAGCCGGGCAATATTCTGTATCGCCGCAGCGACAGAAGCAATGAAGGCAGGGTATGGCTGATCGATTTTGGTGCGGTGGACAATGCCCATAAACAATCGAGTGGATCGACGATCGCGGGTACTTTCGGCTATATGGCCCCCGAACAGCTGCAGGGAGAAGTGTCGCCGCGTTCCGATTTTTATGCGCTCGGTGCGACGGCTCTGCATCTGCTGACGGGTGTTTTCCCCTACGAAATCCCCAATGAGCTCTTTCAGCTTAAATTCCATCCTGTCATCGAAGAAAAAGCTCCGGATACCTCCAAACCCATGGTGGATTTGCTCGACAAACTGCTCGCCAGCAATGCGCAGGAGCGTCCGCAGGATGTCCATGAGCTGCGCAGATTGATCCACGAGGCCATGGCTGCTGCCGAAAAATATCGCAAGGCTATGGCAGGTGACTGGCATTCCGAATATCCGGACTGGGAACCGCGCACTTTTGTCGGACGCTGGTTCCGAAAGACGAAGTTTGGCGCGAAGATGCATCAGAACAATCTGGCCAGAAAACGCAGACGATGGCGTAAAAAGCAAGAGAAACGGCGCGAACGTCTGATGCGTCGACTTGAAAAGGAAGAACTCAAGGCCAGGAAAAAGCGTGAAGAAGAAGAAAAGCGCATGGCTCTTGAACGCGAACAGAGCGGTGTCGTTTGCACATGCGAGGCCAGACGCGTGACGGTCAGCCAGTATAGTGTTTCAGATAAGAGAGAGGATCTCTTGGATCACTTTTATGATGTCAGCATGCCCCGTTATCAAATTTATGAAGACAAGGTTGAATTCACCAGTCTCCTCGAAGGTATTTTCTGTTACGAAGGAAACTGGTATCCGGCATATCTGATGGCAAATGATGCCAGAATAACCGTGCGTTGTACGACGGAGGCTCCTCCGAATACCAAGATTAGCGAAGATACGTTTGAGGTACTTTTTGTACCGAGTAAAACAGATGTTTCGCTGAAACGCCAGACGGTCTGGCTGTCGCCTTCCCTGTATACAAAATTTACCGGCCAGGTGGCTCCGCCTCCGCCATTGCCTGCAGCATGTGCGCAGCATAGTTGAGTTTGTGGATATTGGATGAGCTTTTAGCTTATAGAGTTGATGAGCATTATCAATACCATGGCAAACCACTTTGTGATTGCTTAACTCCCAACTCACACATATCCACATTGCTTAAACATAGCCTATATAATGGAACAGGTTGGTGCAAATTCCCGAAAGAATTTGCACCGGCATTTTAAAAAGGCTACACATGATCCGGGCTGTAGTCTGAGCGCACCTGTATTGTCGGGGCGATGTTATTCCTTGCGGCTGCAATTCTCTTCAAATGCTTTATTCGGAGGAATAGAGAATGAAATCGCGATCCCTTTGTTTTGCCATACTCGCTTTGATGGGGCTGGTGGGCTGTAACCTGGATGAAGTCGATGACAGCTGGCATAAATGCAAGATGGACAGCGACGACAGCCTCAAGGGGAAGTTTACGACGAGTATCTTCAATTATTCTGAACCAAAGGTTGATATCGAGCGTTATCATGATGGGTATTGTCCCAAAGGTACGACCTGTTTTCCCGTTCAGAATATGGATAAGGTATGGGCATGCAGCGATTGTTCGGGTAATTGGCAGCTCAACTGCGGTGAATGTATCGATGTCAGATTCAACAACGACAACTGCGGTATGTGCGGCAATAAATGCAGCGAGGATCAGAAATGCGTGGACGGCAATTGCGTCAACAAAAATGTCTGTACCAATCATTGCAAGGATGACCATACGCTGAGTCAGTGTCAGTCGGATGGGACGGTGGATGATGTTCGCTGCGATTATGGCTGCGAAAGCAACCAATGCAAGAGCAGCAGCGG
>JAEEGL012188143.1_pt1 | contig 11958 bp, 9 predicted proteins | sample 9134231 | NCBI WGS metagenome assembly JAEEGL01 (sample SAMN16246548, study PRJNA631951) | gut metagenome | biome: gut microbiome; feature: rumen; material: fiber-attached | host: Bos | place: Iran: Karaj | collected 2018-10 | reverse complement strand
TTCGTCACTGCAGATCTTCCACGGTGCCCGCAAGATGGGATTCAAGACCCTGGGCATCACTATCACCCACGATACGAGATACTACGACGCGTTCCCCCTGGGAAAGCCCGACTCGATCGTCAGGTACAAGGATTTCGACGACATGGAATCCAGGGTCGGAGAGCTTCACGATCAGAACGTGATCATCATCCCCCACGGTTCGTTCGTCGAGTACATGGGACCTCAGAGGTTCGAGGATTACGAAGTGCCAGTATACTGCAACCGTGAGGTCCTCCAGTGGGAATCCGACAGGGATATGGAGAGGCAGTGGCTCACTTCCGCAGGCATCACCATGCCCCGCGTGTTCACCGATGCGAGGGAGATAACCGAGCCTGTCATGGTCAAGTACCACGGCGCCAAGGGCGGACGCGGATACTTCATCGCAAAGGACTATCCGGACTTCAAGATGTCCATCGACCAGTCCATGCCCTATTCGATCCAGGAGTACTGTCTCGGAACCAGGTACTACCTGCACTTCTTCTACTCGCCGTTCAAGGACGACGGATACAAGCTGGAGAGAGGCGGATCTCTGGAACTCCTGTCCATCGACAGGAGGGATGAGAGTAACATCGACGAGATGTACAAGCTCGGAAGCATCGAGGATGCCAAGCGCCATGGATTGTACCCCTCATTCGTCGTCACAGGAAACACCCCCGCAGTACTGAGGGAATCGCTTCTGCCCAAGGCGTTCAGCATGGCCGAAAAGGCAGTCGAGAGGTCCTACGAACTGTTCGGCGGAATGTGGGGACCGTTCTGTCTGGAGACAGTTGTCACGGATAAGCTGGAATTCAAGGTGTTCGAGATATCCACAAGGATCGTGGCAGGCACCAACCCGTTCATCTCCGGTTCACCCTATGCGGACCTGATCTACCCCGGACTCAGTACCGGCGGAAGGATCGCCATGGAGATCAAGGACTCTATAAAGAACGGGCACCTCAAGGACCTGATGACCTGAGCTTACCTAAGTGATTTAACCAATCACGTCGCTTTCGTTCCACATGGCCGGCGAACAAACCAGTCCACATCTGACGGGTACCGAGAAGATCGTTCTCATAGCCCTGATCCTGGGAATCTTCATGACATCATTGGACGCGACCATCGTGTCGGTCGCGATCCCCACCATGAACGAGGAGTTCGGAGGAGAGGGCCACGATACCGCCAACATCTCCTGGGTGCTGCTGATCTACACGATGATGCTCAGCAGTTTCATCCTCCTGTGGTCGAAACTGGGTTCCAACAGGGGATACAAGAAGATCTTCGTCACCGGGGTCGCTGTTTTCACTCTGTCATCATTGGCCATAGGGACCTGCGGACTCAATCCCGGGTTGGGACTCGGGATCGTGATAGCGCTGAGGGCTGTGCAGGGTCTCGGAGCGGGCATGGTCATGGCCATGTCCCTGTCGATGACCACGACATACCTCCCGGCGGCCGTAAGGGGATCTTCCATCGGAGCGGTCACGCTGGCCGCATCCTGCGGTACCGCGCTTGGTCCTGCACTCGGCGGTCTGCTCACGACCATACACTGGTCTTACATCTTCTTCATCAACGTTCCCATAGGACTGGCCTGCATCTTCCTCTGCGTGAGGTACATGAAGGTCAGGGAGGCCATCCCGGAGAATCCCCCGAGGACGGATTTCTTCGGCGTGGTGTTCATGCTGATGATGATGTTCTCGCTCATCTACTACCTGAACAAGGGACAGGAGATAGGATGGATGTCCGATATCGGGCTCATCTTACTCGCAGTGACCTTCGCAGGTGCGGGTCTGCTGTTCTGGTGGGAGCAGCGCGCCAGCGATCCGCTGGTGTCCGTGAAGCTGATAACCAACAGCAACGTGCTGAAGGCGAATCTGGTTACCATGCTCATGTTCATGGCCATGGCGGGGAGCTATCTTCTTCTTCCGTACTATTTCGAATATCTCAAGGGCATGGAGACAGTGGAATACGGTTTCGTCCTCATCGCCAACTCGGCGGGGATGATGGCCTCCGGCCCCCTGGTAGGAAGGATAACGGACAGGACCGGCGACAACAGGACCTTCGTCGTCATCGGTACGGTGCTTGCCACGATAGGGTTCATCATGATGATGTCCTTCTCGCCTGACACGGGACTGCCGTACATCCTGTTGGCACTGTTCGTGATGGGTGCCGGTCTCGGTATGGCCCTCGTGTGCGCCACCAACCTGGCATACGGATACATCACGCCCGAGGAGAACAGTCAGCTGTCCGGACAGACCCAGACGTTCAGGCAGGCGGGAAGTTCCGCGGGAGTCGCCGTGCTGAATGCCGTGTTCGTTGCCAACCTTGCCATAGGGGCGGGTTCCACCGCCGCGGTGCTGATGCCCGCATTCAGGCACGCATTCTTCGTTGCGGTGGTGATCGCGATGATAGCATTCGTCATTGCCATGTCATCCAAGAACGCCGAGAAGCCCGAGTCCCCCTAAAAGGGTTATTAAGCATAGCGTCCATGTCGGGGCAGAAACAACGGTGAGACGATGGTTTCGAAAAGACTTCAGGAAGTACCCCCGTCAGGCACAGTGGCCATATCCAACATGGTCTCCGAGATGAAAGCAAGCGGTATCAAGGACATCATATCATTCTCAGTGGGAGAACCGGACTTCACGACTCCCGGCAACGTGATCGATGCCGCGATAGAATCGCTCCGCGAAGGATTCACGCACTACACGCCGTCGATGGGAATCCCCGAACTCAAGAAGGCCATCGCAGAATCCACCAAGGCCAAGAACGGGATCCCCTGCGGACCTCAGAACGTTCTTGTCACACCCACCAAACAGGCGATCTTCATGTGGGCACTGGCCTACCTGGATCCCGGAGACGAGGTCCTTCTTCCCGACCCCGCATGGGTCTCGTACGAAGCCGTCATCCGTCTCGCCGGTGCCGTACCCGTATACGTGCCGACATACTTCGACGAGAGATACATCATCAACGCCGACAACGTTCTCAAGGCCATCACGCCCAAGACCAAGGCGATCATCATCAACTCACCTTCCAACCCTACCGGAACCGTCCAGCCCGAGAAGGCGCTCAAAGCGATAGCGGACATCTGCGTGGACAAGGACCTGATCGTTCTTTCCGATGAGATCTACGAGCATGTCATCTACGGTGCCAAGCACGTCTCGATGGCGGCATTCCCCGGAATGTGGGAGCGCACGTACACCGTTTCCGGACTTTCGAAGACATATGCGATGACAGGATGGAGGATTGGATGGCTCATCGCCGACGACGTGAAATCCATAAACAAGCTGCAGTCGCACTCGATCACCTGCTGCACGTCATTCGTTCAGACAGCAGCGGTGGAAGCGATCACCGGGCCCCAGGATGCCAAGAACGCGATGGTCAAGGAGTTCAAGAACCGCAGGGATCTTGCTCTCGATCTCCTGGCAGAGATCCCCGGCCTCCAGTGCAACGTTCCCGACGGTGCATTCTACCTGTTCCCCAAGTACGACTTCGACATAACGTCGCACAAGTTCGCTGAGGGTCTTCTCCAGAACAGCCACGTCGCGATCACTCCCGGAAGGGCATTCGGTCCCTGCGGAGAGGGTTCCTTCAGGCTGTCCTACGCCGCAAGCGAGGACGACATCAGGACAGGAATCGCAAGGATCAAGGACTACTGTTCGAAACTCTGAATATTCTTCCCCGTCCTCGGACGGGGTTATTTTACAAATTTTGTAAACGATTATATATCGTCAATCCGTTGACCAATGGATGAAAGCGAGGATGCGTGAGCTCAACATCAAGATGACCGAACTGTCGGAATACATCAAGGTCTCACGTCCCACGCTGTACAAGTACATCGAATCCTACGAGACCGGGGATTATGCAAGCGTCCCTGACCGCGTGGTCGATCTGTTCAGACTGATGGATAAGCCTGACGTGACCAAGGAACAGGTGATCGCATTCATCATATCATCTTTCAACGAGGACGAGGGGGATAACGGCGAAGCCGTCAGAAGATATCTCTCAGATCCGTCATCGTCGCCGTCCAAGGTAGAGTTTCTGAAGAAGATATCCACGACCGACTGTCTTGACAGCATCATACCGTATCTGAACGACTGCATCGACATACTGTCCGGCGACAGCATCGACGACGATCAGGCATACCAGGTCGCAAGATTGGTACTGATGAGATCGAAGGTCATGAGGAACCTTCCGCTCAAGGATGAGGAATTGAGGGAAGCGAAGGAGATTTTGAGGGGATCAAATGGCCACTGAGAAAGGAGCGGACAGGACGAGATCATTATACATATCGGATTTCAGGAACCTGGGGGTATCCGCACTCAGGAAGGACAGGGACGAGAGGACGTTCCTGAAGATCAACAGGGGTCTGGAGAAGGACGAGCTCGGCGGTCTTGTCATCATCCTCGGAGGGAACAACTGCGGTAAGACCAATGTCCTGAATGCGGTGGCCAAGTATCCCAGACAGGAATTCGATGATGATGACAGGACGGATTTCGTCACTTCGAGAAAGGCACCACATCTGGAGATGCATGTCGCCGACATCGATACCGGTACGATAGTATCGCCCAGGATGATGATCGGATCCGGCAGATGCAAGGTAAGGGGATCAGTGCCAGATGTCATCCTTTACATACTGAGGCAGAAGGAATCATATTCTCTTTACAGGGAATGGACGGAGAAGGAAGGCATCCCGGACATCGATGAGAAAGGATACATCAACGATCTGGAATGGAAGATAAGGGCGATCCGCAAGGAAGGCCGTAACATCGACTGCAGAGGGTATGCCTATGTACTCAGGAACAGGACCGGACTCTTCGGAACGGAACTGGACACCGTGGCCAACGATCTGGAGAGGGGCAGCCTTTCAGCATACGAGGGCGAACTCGACCTGCTGGTGGAAGGCAATCCGATCGATTCGGTGGTCTTCGTGGATTACGGAAAGGTCCCCGAGGCGAAGGACATCGGCAGGGTGCCGAGGTACGAATCCGTCGGGAATCTCGAGGAATACTACGCCAGCCAGAGCAAGCTGAGGACGATAACCAGGAAGGTCTCCATGACACTGGGTCTCAGGAAGGAGTATGATCCGACGAACGATGTCATACTGATCGATCTTCCGGGAGAGGTGAAGACCCCCGAATTGATCGACGATCCGTTCTCCAGGAGATACGGTTACAACCTCAGCAACCGCGTGTACAGATACACGCAGAACAGGATAGCCAATTCCGATCTCACCTGCAGCGTGGATGAATCGAATCCGTCCAAGCTGAATCAGTTCATCACCCACATATTCTCTCTGCTGGGTTACAAGAACGAATCGATAGTGAACAAGTACTACGGCAACAACGACACGAGGGAGAAGACCGAGAAGGATCTCAACGACAGGCTCGGACCCATATCGGACAAGCTGAACCTGCTGCTGAACTCCAGCGAGAAGAGATATGACCTCAGGATAAGGCTGGAGAAGGAACAGATAATCTTCTCGATAACGTGCGGCAACGACATCAAACTGAATCTGGACCATCAATCCGAGGGATTCAGGTGGCTGTTCGGATTCTTCATCAATTTCCTGATGTCCAACAGGTTCTTCGCAGGGGACATAATCCTGATAGACGAGTTCGGAGGGCTCCTGAACTTCGGAACCGTGAAGGAACTGACCGACATCCTGCGTCATTTCTCCAGGGAGAACGGTCTCACGTTCATCATAGCGACCCAGAATCCCATGGCGATAGACATCTCGCATCTGGAAGAGGTGAGGATGGTCGTTCCGAGGAAGGACGGTGCATCGGACATACTCAACGACTTCACCGAATTCGGGAGAGGGGAGTGCACCGATGTCCTCAAGCCCATAGTGGCGAGCATGACCGTCGGCCGCAACTATCTGGGTTCGGAGAACAAGGTCACGGTGTTCGTCGAGAACTACAGGGATTATTTCATCCTGAATTCGTTCAAGGGCCTGAAGGATTACGATATCGATTTCATACCCGTCAACGGGATAACGGAATACACATCGGAGGAAGCACTGGCGAAGGTCCTCAGATCCATCGAACGCAACCCCATACTTCTGGCCGATCCGGACATCCATGATGATGATTCGATAGACGAGCTGAAGAGGCTCAAGGTGCAGGTGTTCACGATATCCGAGATACCTGATGTCGGGGATTCGGTACCTGAGCTGTTCTCCGGCGAGGACAGGTCGAGACTTTCCATAGACGATCTTTCCTTCGACGAGGCCGCATGTCTGTCATACTCGTTATCCGCGGATCCGGAAGTGACCGAAGAGACCAAGGGTAATTTCTCGAGAGTCTTGGATTACACTCAGATTCTGTAAATCGTACTTTACAAAATTTGTAAAGTATTAAATACGGAAATTGTAATGTTAGTTACAGAGGTGCAAAGACATGAGCACTAACATCGGATCAGAAGAATGGATACAGAAAGTAACGAAATCGGCACTCGACAACTATGCTAACCAGCACAACCCCAACAATGCGGCATACTGGAAATGCAGGGACTGCAAGCCCGCTTCCCCGGTGAATCCCCTCCTTGCTGTACTGGCGGCAGCGGCCATCGGTGCGGCAGCAGCGACCGCGACCATATTCGGGGTACAGAAGATCCTCCAGCTGAAGAAGGACAAGAAGGCCGAGGATGCCGACGAAGGATCTGAGGATACGGAAGAGGAGATCGTCCTTGAGGACTTCAGCGAAGACGAGTCCGCTGAGGAAGAAACCGAGGAGGAAGAGTGATGAACGCCATCGGTTCCTTCTTCCTCTTCGTGGGAAAGAACTTCGGTGCCGGGGCCCTCGGTGTGGCAGGACAGGTTGCGGCGGCCGCGATCGTTCCTCTCGTCATGCCCAAGATCATCGGTGCGGTCAAGGGATTCAGGAACGCGCACGCAGCGGTCCCCGAAGATGCGGACCCCGACCTCTGCTGAGGCCGGTAAACATTTTTCACTCATCATTTTGATGTGCCAGCATCGGTCGATTCGTCGAAAAACGGGACTTGCAGCAATCCTCATATGCGCTTTAAAAGGGTACGCGCGCGAGTTAATCCCTTTTATATGACTTCGCCATAGGGGTCTCCCACGCATCTATTAAATAATAGATGGCCACAAGAAAATATCGGGGAGATATATTGAGTAGACAACTGTTCACTGTAGGACCTGTCCATGTGGAGCAGGCCACCCTTCAGGCAATGACGAAACCCATGATCACGCACAGGTGCAAGGAATACAAGGAACTGCACGGCGCGATCATCGAGAAATTGAGAAAGGCACTTCAGACCGATGACGACATCTTCCTTGTCGGCGGTTCAGCTACAATCCTCATCGAGGGATCAGTCAGGAACGGTATCTCAAGCAATAGCCTCGGAATCTCCAACGGTTCCTTCGGTGACAGGTTCATCGAGTGCGCGACACTCAACGGCAAATACGTCACCGAGGTCCACGTTCCGTGGGGAAAGGCAATGAAGCCCGCGGACATCGAGGGCAAAGTGACCAAGGACATCGAGGCCGTACACTGGGTGAGCAACGAATCATCCACCGGTGTGCTCAGCGACAGCGTCGCACTCGCGGAAGAGGTCAGGAAGCAGAACCCTGATGCGCTCATCATGGTCGATGCGGTCACATCCGCGATGGCAGCGGATCTCAACCTCCCCAAGCTCCAGCCCGATGCACTGATCTTCGGAACACAGAAGGCGCTCGCACTTCCCCCCGGACTTGCGATCGCAGTGGTCAGCGACAGGATCCTGGAGAAATCCAAGAACGTGAAGAACAAGGGATTCTACACGGACTTCGCGAAGCTCAAGAAGAACGCGGATGAGAATTACGCGCTCACAACTCCCCCGGTCTCTCTGATGTACGCACTGGACTACCAGCTGGACAAGATCCTCAAGGAGGGCATGCCCGCGGTGTACAGGAGGCACGAGGAGATGGCCAAGATGGTGGAGAAATGGGCGGAGGAGAAGTTCAACGGACTGTTCCCCGAGCAGGGATACAGGTCCAAGACCATCGGCGTCGTCAATCGCGGTGATCTCGACTTCGACACATTCCACTCGAAGCTGAAGGCCAAAGGATTCGAGATATCCAACGGCTACGGCAACATCAAACAATCTACCTTCAGGATCGGACATCTGGGAGATGTCACGCCTAACATGCTGAAGGGACTGCTCTCCGCAATGGATGAGGTATTGGAGGAAATGCAATGACTAAGATACTCGTATCCGACCCTCTCTCCGAGGACGGAATCAAGATTTTGAAGGACTCCGGAATGGAGGTCGTGGCACTCGAGAAGGCACCTTCCGAGGATGAGCTCTGCGCAATGATCGGCGAATACGACGGTCTGATCATCAGGAGCGGTACCAAGGTCACTGCCAAGGTCATCGATGCAGCAAAGAATCTGAAGGTCGTCGGACGCGCAGGTGTCGGTGTCGACAACGTGGACATCCCTGCCGCGACAGCGAAAGGTATCCTTGTCATGAACACGCCCGCAGCCAACATCCTTTCGGCCGCAGAGCACACATGCGCAATGATCATGGCCCTCGCAAGGAACATCCCCATGGCCCACGCATCCATGCATGCCGGCGAGTGGAAGAGGAGCAAGTTCACGGGAATCGAGCTCAACGGAAAGACACTGGGTATCATCGGTGTCGGACGTGTCGGAGGAGAGGTCGCAAGGCGTCTCAAGCACTTCAACATGGAGCTCATCGGTTACGATCCCTACCTCCCCAAGGAGGTCGCGGATGACATCGGAGTAAGGCTCACCGATCTCGACGAGGTCATTACGAAAGCGGATATCATGACCATCCACACGCCCCTTCTCCCCGAGACCAGGGGCATGATCGCACTCCCCCAGTTCAAGAAGATGAAGCCCAACGCACTCCTCGTCAACGTCGCACGCGGAGGTATCGTCGTCGAGGATGATCTCTACACAGCACTGAAGGAGAAGATCATCGCAGGAGCCGCATTCGATGTCTGGGAGCACGAACCTCTCGACGAGAACGAGCAGAAGCTCCTCGAACTCCCCAACCTCGTCGTCACACCCCACCTGGGTGCAAGCACCGTCGAGGCACAGGAGAGGGTCGCAGTGGATGTCGCCGAGGCGGCAGTGAAGTTCCTGAAGGACGGAATGATCACCAACGCCATCAACGCACCCCGCGGAAAGCTGGACCCCGAGATCGCACCCTTCATCCCCCTCGCTGAGGACCTGGGAGTCATCGCACAGCAGCTGGTCGGTTCCAACCCCGTCAAGGAGATGGAGATCATCTACGGCGGAAACGTGTCCACCAAGGATACCAAGAGGATCGGAATCGCCGCAACGATCGGTGTCCTCACCAACATCATCGGCGAGAAGGCCAACATGATCAATGCACAGTCCATCGCCAAAGGCAAAGGCATCCAGATCAAGGAATCGAAGATCGAGGTCGCCGACAAGTACGATGACTACGTCATAATCAAGCTCCTGTCCGGCACAGGCTCCACCACAGAGGTCAAGGGAACCGTGTTCGCAGGCGTACCCCGTCTTGTGGCGATCAACGGATTCGCATTCGAGATGCCCATCGAGAAATCGATGTTCGTCGCACTCTACAAGGATGTCCCCGGAGTCGTCGGCATGGTCGGAAAGCTGTTCGGCGACAACAACATCAACATCGCACAGATGGCCGTCGGAAGGAACGAGCCCAACGGAAAGGCCGTGATGGTAGTTTCCCTGGACCACCCCGTCGATGCGGCGCTGGCCAAGAAGATCTCGGCCGGCGGATTCGAGAAAGCGAAGTTCATCACCCTCTGAGGCGGGAACATGGAAGACGGCAGCATCATAACGGTCGAGGAACTCACCCAGGCGATCATGAGGAGCCCCAACAACAGGGGACTTCCCGAAGAGGAGGCATACGGCATCGCGAGCCATGTGCTCAACTTCTTCGGTTACTCCGACAGGATCATCGACAACGTCCTGGAGCCCGAGGACCGCGATACATTCTACATGCTGGAGGATGCAACGATCCTCACCACCGAGCGCGAGGAGACCACATTGTACGACGGAAGGGAGTGGAGAATCCACTACTGGCTGTTCAGGAAGGACAGGATCCGCCAGCTCATGAGCGATGTGGACGATACCAAGACGTCGGATTCCGAGGATTCCTTCTACAAGGAGCTCGGCGACGACATCTGGGACCGCGGCGACGAGAACTGAACCGATTCACAGGCGACAGTGCCAGCAGTCAGAAACGAAAACAACAATCGGGCACCCCCCGATTCTCTTTATATATTTTCATAAGGTAATTCCAGAAGATGGAAGACGCCGGTATTTTCCCGTACACGCCGAGGGGCGAACAGGACGACCTCATAGAGTTCATAAGGTCATCCGTCTCCGAAGGGAAGAGCGCCGTCATAGAATCGGGCACGGGTACCGGTAAGACAGTCTGTTCCCTGACCGGTGTGCTGGAGGACCAGCCGTATCACGGTTTCAAGGTCGTATATCTCACAAGGACCAAATCCCAGCAGAAGCAGGTCATGTCGGAGATGCGGGAGATCAACAAGAACCGCGACATATTCGCTGTGGCCATACAGGGACGCAGCGCCACAACATGCCCGATGATGATCAAGGACCCGGAACTGAGCTACGGGACGCCCGACGAACTGTCCAAGTGGTGCTCCGAGTTCAAGAAGAGGAAAGGGAAGGAGGGCGGATGCCCTTATTTCGATGCGATCGAGAACGCCAATATCGACCAGATAATAGCGAAGATGCGCGACGACCTCCCGGACCCCGAGAGTTTCCAGAAGAGGTGTCTCGATATGGGACTGTGCCCATATGAGATGAGCAAGGCCGCGATACCCTTCGCCAATCTCGTCTGCGCTCCGTACCCTTTCATGCTGACGAGAGCTGCAAGGAACGCATTCGTGGATTGGCTGGGGGTGCCGATCAACGAGGTCGTGATAATAACCGATGAGGCGCACAACGTCCCCGATTACCTGAGGGAGATCGAATCGTCGGAATACACGCTCCACGCATTGGACTATGTGGAGAAGGAGGTGTCGCAGTGGGGGGACGAACTGATCCACGACGATGTCCGCATATCGGATATGATATCGGCCATGAGGACGGCCTTCAGGGAAGCTACTGATGAATATCTCAACGAGGAGGACGGGCTGATTCCCCCGTATTTCTTGGAGGAGAGCCTGATGTCATCTCTGAAGACCACATCGTTCAACATCCTGAAGATGACCAAGAACATGATCGACATCGGGGAGAACATCATCGAGAAGAAGAAGGAGATGCGCAAGCTGCCGAGATCCTACATCAGGTCGCTGGGTGCCTTCCTGTTCACATGGATGAACTCCGATGACATATCCTACGTCAAACTGATAAACGGCGGCGAGAGGACATCGTTCGAAGTGTATTCCATGGATCCGTACGAGGCGGCGGAACCGTTCAGGATATGCCGTTCATCGATCCACATGTCCGGTACGCTGGAGCCCCTGGAGGAATACGTTGAGGAACTGGGTCTCGATGCGAACGTAAGGAGATTCGATTCCCCCTTCGATCCCAACAATCTCCTCTCGCTGTATGATGAGGATGTCACCACGAAGCACGAGGAGATGATGCGCGACCCAGACATGATACGCACGCTCGAGAACCATACCATGGACATCATAGGTTCGGTGGTGAGGAACACCGCCGTGTTCTTCTCATCCTATTCGATGATGGACCGTTTCATCGCCGACGGCATACCTGATATGCTGGACAGGGAAGTCTACTACGAACGGAGGGAGATGGGGCAGGTCGAACTGATGGAGACCGTGGACAGCTTCCGTACCTCCGAGGGCAGTGTGCTGTTCGCAGTCGCGGGAGGAAGGGTCAGCGAAGGCCTGGATTTCCCCAGCAAGGACCTGGAACTGGTGATAATCGTCGGTGTCCCGTACCCGTATCCGACGGTGAAACTGAACTCGCTGGT
>JAEEGL011395309.1_pt1 | contig 11958 bp, 7 predicted proteins | sample 9134231 | NCBI WGS metagenome assembly JAEEGL01 (sample SAMN16246548, study PRJNA631951) | gut metagenome | biome: gut microbiome; feature: rumen; material: fiber-attached | host: Bos | place: Iran: Karaj | collected 2018-10 | reverse complement strand
GTCAGCAGCGGCAAAAACCACTTCCTTGTTTTTTTCTTTTAATGCATCAGCAATCGATAAACAACGCATCACATGGCCTACGCCAATCTCTGCGTTTCCATCTGCTCTAATAAGAAACATCTTTATCCTTTTGCAGGGCAATCATCTGTAACCCTGTCCTCTAATCCTTCAACGTACTTCCATTCCATGGGAGTACCCTTTTCTAAATCTATAGTAGCCTTCTTACCGAGAATCTCTTCATAGTACTTGGTATGAAGTCCGTATCCGGGACGAATCGAACGCATATTATCGGGAGTAAAAATCTCACCATTCTTGATATCGTTTGTAACAAACAAGCTTCTGGTATGCTCTCTCTCCTTAATCTGCTTTTCAGATAAATCATATCCTGCTTTTCCGATAGCTTTCTCGACCTGACGAACTCCGTCCACCATCGCCTTGAATTCTTCGGGCTCCATAGAGAACGCAGAATCCGCACCTCCGTCGGCACGCTTAAGTGTCATATGCTTCTCTATCATCTTAGCTCCCTTAGCAACTGATGCTATGGCTACAGAATATCCCATGGTATGATCGGAAAGACCACTTACGCAATCAAACTCTTTGGAAAGAAAGGGAATCATTTCCAGATTAACTGCCTCAAAGGGAGCGGGGTATGCAGAAGTACATTTTAATAGAATTATATCTTCATTACCCTCTTCTTTGCATGTATCAAGTGCAAGTTTTATATCCTTCTCATACGCGATACCGGTCGCAAATATAATCGGCTTTTTTAGTCTCGCTATCTTTCTGATAAGCGGGATATCCGTTATCTCGAATGAAGCTATCTTATAGCAAGGTACATCCAGGTCCTCAAGATAATCAACAGCTGTAAAATCAAACGGAGACGAGAAAAGAGTAATCCCTATTTTCTTGGCTTCTTCCATAAGCGGTGCATGCCACTCCCAAGGAGTGTATGCTTCTTTGTAGAGATCATACAAAGTTCTGCCATCCCAAAGTGTACCTTGTGTAATCTTAAAATATGGCTTGTCAGAGTCAATCGTTATAGTATCTGCAGTATATGTCTGTATCTTTACTGCATCGGCCCCTGCTTCCTTAGCAGCATGAAGTATCTCCACTGCTCTATTATAATCCTGATTATGATTGGCCGACATTTCAGCAACAATATATGTCGATGAGTCTTCACCTATTATTTTTCCATCAATTTTAATTATCTTATTCATATTGATCACCTATTCCATCAATTCCCTGAGAGAATGAACACTATAATCAGCTTCATATTCTTTAGACGGAGCTTCTTCTTTCATATACATACCTTTATCTCGAATAATACGAACTGTTTTTATCCCAAGTTTTTTTGCTCCGACAAAATCCTTTAAAAGATTATCTCCGATATAAACTGCATCATTTGCTGAAACAGCAAGTTCTCTTATGCTTTTTTCGTACACGTATTCATCAGGTTTGGAGTAGCGACTTCCATCAGGCTTTTCCAATTCATCTGTGAACACCAAAGAGTCACACAAATCATATATGCCCAATGCTTTCGCTTTATTTCTTTGAACTGTAGCACAACCGTCAGTAATCAATCCTATCTTAAACCCACGTTTTTTTATTGCCTCCAACAATTCTTTTGCATCATCATACAATTCTATTTTTGGCGAACAATTCCTGTAAATCTTAACAAGTTCTTTGGGATCTTCCTTCAAATCAAAATAAGAACACATATCATTGAATGTGTGTCCCCTGCCATCTCGATGCAGCGATTCTTCGCAAAAACACATCAAATCCGAAAATGCTATATTGTACTTTTTACTTGCATATTCGGCCACGGATGACATACCCTCATTTACAAACTGCTCTTCATCATAAAGCGTATCATCCAAATCGAATATGTAAGCTTTAACATCTCTTAATCTCATTTATTGTTTTCCGTTATCATTTTTTCTCTATAAAACAAAGTGCCCAACGTCACAGGGAACAAATAAAACAAAAGAAGATGATACCTTACCAAAACAATTGGAGCAAAAAGCATCATTACAAAATATGCCAAATTCGAAAAATTTATGAACCCGTATAGCCGTCTTTTGGAAAAAACAGTATATCCCACAACAAAAAGCAATATGAAATACTGAAATCCTATCGAGCATACCTGGCCAACAAGAGGAAGTCTATGTACATAAGCTTCTGTTGAAAACCAATGTATAACTTTGCTAAGCCATATCAATTTTATATCAGATTCAGCAGGCGCTTCTATATTATCTTTAAAATAATCACTTCTGTAATCCGATTCAATATAATTACGTCTTGTATATCCATCCGGTTCGCAAAACGGATACCACGCTTCATAAGTTAGATAATTCCAAGCCTCAAAATAATCCATCGGATACTCAAGTCCCTTTTTAATCCACAATTTCCAGAAATCTTTGGTATGGTTATTAAATTCCTCATCATTCAGTCCCAGTTTAATTGGATCTGCACACCAAGGACAATACCACTGGAAGTGTTCCTCTGCATAATATCTTAACAAGACCGACTTTTCCTCCGGTGTAAATGCAGAATCGGCTCTTTTAACATATACATTGGCAAGCTGCTGAACAGGGATACTGTACAATTCAGAATCAGGTGGATTCTCCGCTTTATATAACTTAATAATAGCGTTGTTAAATACAAATATTGAAATGAATATCAAAATCATATATACGATTCTCTTAGGCCGTTTTAGATTTTTTACAATTACATAAACAAGCATCAGAGAAAACAGCATAGAAAATGAAGTTCTTATATGACAAGTCAGTACAGCTAAAATCGCAAAGGAAGCATATCCCCATATTTTATTTGCTTTACTCTTATCACTTAATGATTCCATGCAAAATAATTCATAGAATCTAATAATCATCAGAGATGCCAGCAAACTGCCAAAAATTGTCGAATTTGAGCATCCTGAAAACAGTACAACAGTCGGAGAAAACATGAAATATATCATTGTTAAAATATATACTATTTTCTTCGGATTTTGCTTATAGAGAAATATGGTTTCATATGTCAAAACAGATGCCCCAAGAAGCAAATGAGCAAAAGTAAATAAAGCTATCCCCGCATTAAAAGTGCCAAATAATTTAATTCCTGTTTTGCATGAAAGCCACAGTAACGTTGAATGTAGAATTGATATTCTTCCCCATACAGGAATCTCCGGATACCATATTTGTACAAATTCTTTTCCGGAGTCATAGGAAAAGAATCCAGGCCATGATGCCAACCAGCATGGAATCCACGAAACAAAAATCAACAAAAATGTTACTAAAAACCTAATACACCTTTTTTTAACCGTTTCGTTCTCATATTCTATTCGTGTACCAGTTGAAGTAACTGTTTTTTTATTAAATCTATTCCAAAGATAATCAATTAGTTTCCATCCTAAAACAACAAAGAAAAAGAATATAATCCATATAACAATAAATATTGCAGGATAGAAAATACGAAAAGAATAACAACCTGTGTGACATATAAATCCAAAGAACACTGAGTACGCAAATAAAAAGGAAATCAGAATCCCTGCGATAACTTCTCTTTTATTGATTTTTTTCCCTAATTTCATCATCTAACCAGTTACTCATTTTTCAAATCAAAATATCCTTAATCATTATGCCGGTCTCACTTCATAACAACTAGTATATATTATCCGAAACATAACTATAACGTAGTGCCGGACTGTCGTAGCATATATCATTTAATTGATACATTGACGTAATCAATATTATTAAAAGAAGAACTAAATATATAATATATCTATATAGTGAATTATGAATATATTTTTCGACAAACAATTTAAATACCGGAATCGCAAATATTAAGATTGCATTCGAAATGCTTAACAAGGATAACGGTCCTGCCACTCTCAACAGAATCTTAGGCAAAAAAGAAAACACATTCGGAATTGATGCAATAAGACCAATTCCAACAGCAGCAAAAATGATAGTTATAAGTTTCTGGTCTATCGAGTTAGTTACTTTATTTTGCACTAGTTCTATATTTTTATTACGAATAACCACAAAGATACTAATGATAGCCATCGCAAGAAAAGCGATGTGGTTTTGAACCGGATGCGCCATATATAACATATAGTTAAATTCTCCTTTATGCGGATACATATCAAAGAATTTGGCTATCTTCAGCGAATTCGACAGCGTGTCGTAATCCTTAACAATTGGATCACTTATTATAAACAGAGAAACTGTTATCAACAACGAAAGAACAAGTATTACGACATCTGTTGCTGTAGGCTTTGCAATATTTTCCCTTAATCCTCTAATCAATATTATTATTTCCCCTATAACAACCGGAAGCAATAACATAATAATCCAATCAAATATAGCAACTCGATTGTATAAGGTGTATATCATTATGGGAGAAACAAAATATACTAATACACTTATCGAACTGAGTATTTGTGAATCTTCTTTGCTGTTTCCTTCTAGCATGCTCACTTTCCTTATTACATGTCGATTAATCATGTAAGCAATGATCAAAATTGTCAGCAATGATCCAAAATAAAATACCTCTGCCTTTATGCCGGTTAAATTCTCAACCTGCAAAAAAGGCGCTAAAACTTCATTAATATAGGTTCCTTCAAAAATATACCCAGTCATATAAGGTAACGAAGGCATAATAAATGCGAAAGCACCCAAAATTGCAACCACAAAACCGTTATTTCTTCCATCTTCACTATCATTCTTACGTTCTGTAAAGAAGGCTTCATCTTCTTTAAAGAAAATGTTCTTCTTATGATTCCGGTGTATATAAAGAATAATTGCAATTACTCCGATAACACTGATGATTTCGCTTATTCTCCAATAGAAAGGACTGATAAATTTTACTGTAATGTTGCCCTCATAACCGGAAGGAACAATGACTCTAATAACGTTATTAAATCCTTTAACAATGCTAAACTTATTTCCACTTTCATCATATGCTCTATATCCTCTATAGTTAAGCAGCGGGTATTCTGCCCATCCTTCATCATCTGAATTATTCGTTACGTGCATAACACCCTTAAGGCTGCCTTCAAGATATTCGGATATGAGAACATTATCACTGCTATCTGTTCTGTTATAAAAACAGATATTTTCATCTGTGCCTTCAGGCTTATATTCTCCACCGGATATATATCCTGTTCCTATTCCTTCGGCATTTTCAATATAATACCATACGGCATTTTTCATATAGCCATCCTGTAAAAAAATGAAAGATATACTATACAGAATTATTCCGGCAGAAAAACATATACTAACTATATTTTTACTAAAGTTATCCTCCAGATATTTGACTACAAATCCCATCAATGCGACTGTAAAAACAACCTCCCATTGAAGGAATCTGGCAGGAAACTGTATACTGCTTACAAATGCTTTTATGGGGCCGCCCAAGGACTGAATTGCGTTCCAAGGAAAACAATTAAGAGAAAAAGCAAAAAATAGTATTGATAAAACAATCAGATGTATAAAAAATCTAGAAACCTTATTCTTCTTTCTAAATTCAAATACACAGATGATTATTGCGACAATTATACCCGCAAAAAGCAAGAATCCGATTCCTTGAGGATTGCTGCGAAACATACCTTTATCTACATCGCCGCCGTTCCCATAATGGTTAAAAAATAACGGAATAATTTCAGGAATAAATACACCCATGAATTGAATAGGCCTTGCATAAACATGCTTTATATGAACATCTTCCAGAAGATAGTATTCAATAAAAGGAATTGAAAACCACATACTTAATATCAAAGCTGTAAAGCCAGACATTATTAAAAGTAGTATCCTTTTCTTTTTAAAAATATGAATAATATTTAATAGAACAAAAATTGATAGCGTAGCAATTGTTATGGTAGTTGACAAAATATGACACATAACAAGCCCTGCACTGCCTATACCAAGATGAACGAAACTCATCCTCAAGGCATATTGATTGTCATCACTGTAAAAAATCTCATACAACCCAAGCAGTATTAACGGTAAAAAGATTACTGCTGTACCTTCTCCAATTGCTCCACCTGATATCAATTTCATAACTTTCATAATAGACATAGAATACAATGAAGCAAGAAACAGTGCCGTTTTATCTTTTTTAAATATACGCTTATATGAATAGAAAGATACCAATACAGTAGCGAGACACACTGCTGAAATATACCAATTATAAGATGCTGTTACACTAAATCCCAATAATCTCAGAATAGCAGGAAAGACTAAATACAAATCACAATAAAACATTCCGTTAGCATATCCATAACCCTGAACCCAATGAGGTTCAAGTCTGACAGGAAATTGAAATGCTTCAAGCGCAGCTACTACTCCCTCGATTCTCTGCTTATGGTATCCGTCATCAGCGGTGCTTTTAGTATCCTGATAAAGCATTGGAAAAATAGTTATGAAAAATACCGTAGCAAGAACTACTATTGTAATTACTCTTTCTTTTGAAATAAGACCTCGCTTCGCCCTATCTACAAAAATACATGTAATTACAGATAAAGCCGCCACAAACGAAACGATAAAGGCATAAACAGACCATAGTTTTCCCGTATTAACTATTCGAACAGAATTGACAGAGTATGTAACATCATAGGATTGCATAACTATTCTTACGGAATTAGTATGGTCCATATATGAGAAACCACAATCGGCTTTTGTCTTTCCCTTATATAACGGTCCTCCTACACTTTCAAGTCCTCTTGCACGAACATTATCGTCTTTAACATATACAAAGCCACTGTAAAGAGCATCTGTATCCATATCATATTCAACTTCAACGTTGTATAATCCCGGATATAATGAAATGCCGGTTGCAACATCTATCTCCTGATTACCCGCTTCTATGATATGTGTGCTGTTATCACTGTATACCACCTTTCCGCGAGAAGCAAAGAACATAACCATACAAAAAGAAAAGCATACAAGGTATACCATCAAAATATATCTTATATAATTTTTCTTAAGATATTCTCTAATCAATTTTTACGTCCCAACTTTTAAACAAAAATCAATGATTAATTCTTATTTCTCAATGCGTTTGCAATCAGAAAAAACAGATTCATCAAATCTAAGCATTATCTTTTCTACTATATTGTTCTTAGAAATTTCTTTTCCTTCAGACATCTCAAAAAAAGCTTTTGAGTAGTCGGCTCCCGACGCAAAACTAAGAGGTACTCCGCCACCTAATCTAGGGTTAATCTCCAACATTTTTAAAGTACCTTCAGATGTCTTGAAACATTGAAGTGTTAGCGGACCTCTGACAGTTCCTTCCTGTTGGAGAGATTTCACTACCCTTTCAGATAATTCAATGATGGATTTTTCCAGCACTACACGACTCTTATTAACCTCACCATCTCTAACTTCAAGACGCTCTCTGGGAACTATATAGATGATATTTCCGCTCACGTCACAGAGTACATCCATGGTAAATTCTGTGCCCTCTAACTTCTCTTGAATTATTGGATTAGATGTTTTCTTAATCGCATATTTCAAATCTTCTTCATCTACAGCAATGAATACACCCATACTGCCCATTCCGTCTAATGGCTTAATAATCAAAGGATACTCGGCATTTCCAACGTTATCCCTATCATATGTTTGGGGTGCTTCTATGTTATATTTTCTGAAAAACTGTGCAGTCTTTTTCTTATCCTTACATATATCTATTATCGCTTTGTCTGAAAGCACAAGAGTCGTTCCTACTTTTGTAAACCTATCCCTGTTATCGCACAAAATATCAAATTCTGCTTCGTGAAGCGGTATTATGTAGTCAGCCTTTTCCTTCTTGCAAACATTCAATAAAGAATCGATATATCCGCTTTCAGACGCCTTGGGAATCATATAAAAAGCATCCGTAAAAAATCGTCCCGCATTTAATTCGGACGAATCAACACCAACTACTCTTCCATTAGTCTTAAGGTGTTTTATAAGTTCAACTCTTTTTCCTATCGCAGTAATTATAATAGTCAAATCAGTACCTCTTAATTAACTCAATTCCAGCATAGCCTTATACTTAATCTCGGCTATCTTCCAATCAGATTCATTATCAATATCCTGAACTTCTGTCTCGTCTATTACCATCGGTAATATATTTCCAAGCATCAACTTTTTGTTTTTCTTATATGCTTCTACCTTGAAGCAATAGAACTGTCCAACGTCATGATACTCGCTTTCTAAATCCTGAGATCTGGAATCTATGAATTCCGGATGAGCAAATACTAGCTTTTCATCCCTTATAACCATTGATCTCTTGGGCGGATACGAAAACTGTACCACCGGGATAAGAGTATCTGAATCACTCGCTTCGAGTGTCTTAATCGCATTCTTTATCTTTTCGCCTGTGACAAAAGGTGCAGTGGGATATATGCACACTCCCATATCAAATGACTGTCCTCGCTTCTCGTATTCATCTATCACTTCAAGAAGTACATCATTGGTGGTTGCAAAATCGCCTGATGTTTTTTCGCTTCTATAAAAAGGCACCTTGGCACCGTATTGTTTTGCAATTTCAGCTATCTTTTCATCATCGGTCGATACCATTACCTCGTCAAACTCGCCTGATGCTATTGCTGCTTCTATTGAATATGCAAGAATGGGTTTCCCTAAAAAATCTTTTATATTCTTATACGGTATTCTTTTACTGCCTCCACGTGCAGTAATAATCGCAATTTTTTTCATGTCGAATATGCTCCTTTATTGGATTATCTGTAAATTAATATTTGCAAATTCCAGTGGATACTGCCAATACATATATTGAGAAATCAGAAACATTCCTATCGCTACTCCAAAGAATATAATCATTGTTGGCAGAATCCTGCTGGCAAATTCATTTTTACTTTTTCTCAGGTTATAAATAGCGCAAACAGCAGGCACTGTAAGGCAGAAAGATGACAGGCCAAAGAATATGGTAGGCGCTTCAAGTCTAAGAATAACTTTTCCAACCATTGGAACATCACGAATTATCGAATCCCAGGGGAAATTAATCGATGCTAATATCATAAATACAATTGCAAGTACGAAGAAAACTATCGATAATATTTTATTGCCTTTTACCTCTGTCTTATCTTCTGGCTCAGATATGCGTGTATTAATAATCGAATAATATAACCATATGAACACCGCAACAAATAATGCTATTCCGAATCCCGGGTGATCATCCTTATAAAAGAATGAAGTAAACATCTCACCGAATACATACCCTTTTTCTTCGAACGAAAGCAAGGATTCACTTATATGCGATAAAAGGTATGAAACCGCCATTGCTCCAACTACACAGATATTAACCACAACAAAAAAAATAATCTTAACGGCCTTTTTATCTTTAGCCGCTCTCACTATCAACAAAGATATTGATCCAAAGATTAGAATTAATATCCATAGCAGCATATCTGTTAAATCAACCTTATCGTATGCTATATACAACTGATAAGGACTAAATGAGAAAATGGAAACTCCTGCAATTATCTCAAGCAAGTCTCCGCCTATCATCTTAACAAGTATAGTGAAGAACAGATATGCACACAGTACCAGGCATATTCTCAATAAAAACATAATTGCTAGACAAGCAGGTTCTGCTAATCTCGTAGGGAGAAAACGATCTAAACGAAGGCACCATAAAAGAGACTCTCCCGTATTAGTCATACAGCCTCTAAAAACAGGTGCCGATGACAGTATTATCGTAACTGTCAAAAACAATAAATGAAGTAGTACTGTATTCTTCTTTTTGCTGTTCTTAATACTCTCAGCCATTATATTAATCCTCTTGTTTGTACTTCATAGAAATTAAATCTTCTTTTATATTTTTATGAAATATAACTATATACAAAATAAAAGCAATAATTGAAATTATGCTTATGCCCTCCGCAATATGCCAATAAATAGGTGGATTATATCTAACAAACACTTGACCTGAAAACCCGGCTGGTATTAATGCTCTAACAACATTATTGTTACCTTTAATGACTTGAATTGTATTTCCGTTGTTGTCCTTTGCTCGGTAATGTCTGTAGTTCAGCAATGGGAATTCAACATATCCTTCTTTCAATCCCTTATTATCCACATATATGCTTCCGGACAGATTGCCGCTTGAGTAATCTGAATACAAGATATCATCTGATGCTTCTATCTTATTATACTCAAGCTCACTTAGATTCGTACCATACAAGACATATTCGCCACCGGCCACGTAATCTGTTCTTATACCTTCAAAATTACCAAGTGGATATTTTAGTTTGGTCGCAACATCATAGTCCAATCTCGAGACAAATGAGAATACTATTCCGACAATTGTCAGTATCATCAAGGAGTTGTAAAGAAGATTTTTCATATTATATGACTTCTGATCTAAAGCAACACCCAATACTACGATAGACAGCAAAGTTCCCCATTCCAAAAAACGTCTCGGGAACTGAATTGAACTTATAAAAGGAGCAATCCAATCAAATCTTTCCTGTATGAAATTCCAAGGAAACACTCTTAGACTGAATACTATCAATATAACAGCACTTATGCATACGCTAACAGAAAACTTTAACCCAGCATCCAGCTTATCCTTTTTAATGATCTTACTTATTATCAGAACTGCAAGATATGCAATTCCAATCATGAGAGGAATTCCCAACCCAACCGGTTCCAGAGAATAAATCCCTTCCGTTTTTCCTTCCGCGTTGTATCCAAAGAAATTGATAAATAATTGTGATAAACGAAGTCCTTCTCCTTGAATAGTTCTCGTAAACGAATGCTTGATATTTACATCTTCCAGTAAATAGGATTCAATAAAAGGAACCGTAAACCAACTTGTTACCAACATAGTAGTTCCTATCGCTTTAACGAAATCCAATACAACACTTTTCTTAGATAGTTTTCGAATATTGAGTATAACAATCAAACAAGTTACAAAAAGGGTTATCTCTGTGGATAAGATATGGGAACAAATAAGCCCACTATATCCGATTGCCAAGCATATCCACCCATTATTGTTTTTTATGCTTTGTTCTTCTTTTACATATTTTGATTTTTCATAATCAGCATTTAAGTTATCTGCATATAAAATCCTAAATAATCCCAATAAAACCAACGGTAGGAATATAAGCGCAGTCCCTTCGCCAAGTGTCCCCTTATCAATGAACTGATAATATTTTATCTCAGAAAGAGAATACATTGCAGTCATTAACAATACCATGTATTCATTTTTTACGAGGCTCCTAAATGCATATCCGGATATAAATACTATTAACGCATTAACTATAAGAAGATAAGCGTTGTATGAAAATGTTACACTAAATCCTATCAATCTCAGTAACGCCGGAAATACTAAAAAAAGGTCGCAATAGAACAATCCGTTAGCATATCCGTAGTTTTGAAGCCATGTCGGTTCAAGTCTCACAGGTATTATTCCTGCACGTAATGCATTGGCTACGCCTTCAACCCTTTCCATATGATATGGTCCATCAGCAGTCAAAATGGTATTCTCACATAAGATTGGCAAAGAAGATATTATCCATATTCCGGCAAACGAAATATGTCTAAATATTTCTTTTTCTGAGATTTTGCCGTTTTTAATCTTTTCACGTAAATACAGGAGGTACATTAAAACCAAATAAACGCACATTATTAGGAATGATATACAAAACCAATGCTTTCCCGTATTGATAATCCTTATGGATTCTATCGAAAAGTCATCATAATATGCATTCAGTTCCAGATACAAATCACTTGTTTTTCTGTAAAGATAAAATTCCTGTGACTCTGTTTTTTTGTTAAGGTACAAATTTCCGCCTGTGCTCTTAAGAACATTTTTATTGGCATTCCTAACTCTAGGGGTTAAAAATGCAATATACATATCAGAGTTGTGCGTTTGGCAATTATATTCTATGTCAATCCTATAAATACCCGGTGTAAGATTGATTCCTTCTACTATCTTTTTCTCATATTCTCC
>JAEEGL017143475.1_pt1 | contig 11959 bp, 9 predicted proteins | sample 9134231 | NCBI WGS metagenome assembly JAEEGL01 (sample SAMN16246548, study PRJNA631951) | gut metagenome | biome: gut microbiome; feature: rumen; material: fiber-attached | host: Bos | place: Iran: Karaj | collected 2018-10 | reverse complement strand
TAATGGCCCTGGGCGCCCGGGGCTGGGAGCATGTGCCGCAGCTGACAATGATTGGACTGAACGAGATAATGACATACAATGAGAAATAAGAGACTGATTATAGGAATCATAGGACTTATAGGATTCTTGGGCAATATGCAAGGCCAGAACGGCTTCAACATGCCCTACTCCCAGTTCGGCATTGGCTTCACCGACCTGCCCTACACCGTCCCGGTGGTGAACCGCATGGGCGGCGTGGCCTACACCCTCTCGGGGAGCAACTACATCAACCCCTTCAATCCGGCATCCTATGGCTCTATAGGCATGGAGAGTTTCGTGTTCGACATGGGTGCCACCATCCAGGTGACACGTCTGCAGAACAACAACGAGAGTGCCAACGACGCCGACGGCAACATCAGCCACCTGATGTTCGGCCTGCCCATCACCAAGTGGTGGAAGGCGGCGGCGGGACTGCTGCCCTACAGCTCGGTAGACTACGAGTCGGTGTGGGAGAGCACCTACCTGGGCAACAGCGTGGTGAAGAACATCTACGACGGTACGGGCGGCGTGAGCATGGTGTTTCTGGGCAGTGCCTTCAACATTTTGGGGGACGGTGCTGAGGGACGACGTCTGCAGGCAGGTTTCAACGTCAACCTACTGACGGGTCGCATCCAGCGCGCCCTCTCCTATGACTTCCAAGGCATCGACAGTACACACTTCATGGACAAGCGCCGCCTGAAAGAGACCACACTGGGCAACCTGCTGTTCGACCTTGGCGTGCAGTACTGGGAACCGCTGAACGAGAAGTATACACTTGGTGTGGGCGTCACCTACAAGCCCTACCGCAAGATGAACATCGACGACAAAGTGCTGGTCTACACCTACCACGGCAGCGACCAAAGCCTGGTGGACACCGTCTTCCCCGCCGCGGGGCAGTCGGCCACGGTGGAGAGCACCCTGGAACAGGACCACACCATCGGCATCGGACTGAGTCTGGCACGCAACAACCGATGGATGGTGGCCGCCGACATCACCTTCGCCGGATGGGCGGGGATGAAATACACCGAAGGCATCACACCGCCGGTCTTTGGCGAGAGCACCCTGGACTACGGCCCCTACAGCCGCTATGCGCTGGCCTTCGAGAAGACCGGCTCGATGGACGCCCCCTCCTACTGGGGCCGCATCAGCTGGAGCGCCGGATTCAACATCGAGCAGGGAACCATGCGACTGAACATCAACGGCCGCAAGGAGGTCATCGATGCCTGGGGCTTCGGCCTCGGAGCCACGCTGCCCATGCGCAAGGGCAAGTCGCTGCTCACCCTCAGCGCAGGCTACCGCAGCGTGGGCAACAAAGACCTGCTGCAGCGCAACTGCTTAACCATAGGCATCGGCGTGAGCACCTGCGAGCGCTGGTTTGCCAAGCGCAAATACAACTAGTATGCAATAAAACCCTCCCGAAGGGCACTAAAAAGAAAACAAAGGAATAAAACAAATAAAACAACAATAGAGATGAAAACGATCAAAACACTGACGATGGGAATCTTCCTGGCAGCCATGGGCGCCACCGCAACGGCCCAGCTGCCCAACTGGGGCTGCTCGGACGAGGTGCAGCAGCAGATGCTGGAACCCGTATCGCTCTACCAGGATGCAATCAAACAGTACAAAGCCACCAAGGACACCCGCTGGCTTGAAGAAGCCTACCCCAACTGGCGCCAGATTGTGGCCAACTGCCCCAAGCAGAGCAAGAACCTCTACAACAACGGCACCAACATCATGAAGGTGATGATTGCCAAAGCCAAGACTCCTGCCGAGCGCGACACCCTCATCGAGGAACTGATGCGCATGTACGACATCCGCATTGCCAACTACGGCGAGGCACCCAAGTGGACCGCCAAGAAAGCCCTCGACCTGGAGGAAATCCTGAAAGAGGACGGCCTGGATCGCTACTACGCACTCTACAACGATGCTGTGAGAATGGAAGGCGAGCTTGAGGCCGCCTACTTGGTGAAATACATGGAAGCCACCATCAACTATGTGCGTGCCGGCAAGGCCGAGCCTACGCTGGTGGTCGACAACTACGACATTGCCAGCGAGAAGCTCGAGGACGAACTGCAGAAGTACGTCGACGATAGTGTCAAGTCCGCCACCATCCGCGGCTACATCGCCGGTGTCGAGGCTGCCTTCTCGCCCTACGCCACTTGCGACCAGCTGGTGGAAATCTACAGCAAGAAATTCGAGTCAGACCCCGAGAACGTGGACCTGCTGAAGAAGATCACCAACATCATGTCGAAGAAAGGCTGCACGAGCCAGCCGCTCTTCTTCTCGGCCACGGAGAACCTCTACCGTCTGGAGCCTACGCCTGCCACCGCCCTCAATATGGGCCAGATGTGCCTGCAGAAGAAAGAGTACAGCAAGGCCATCGAGTACCTGAGCGACGCTGTGAAGGGTGTCACCACCCAGAAGGACAAATACAAAGCCTACCTCTACCTGGGTCACGCCTACAATGGTGCCAGGAGCTACAGCGCCGCCCGCACGGCCTACAACAACGCCGCCGAGGTGGACCGCACCAAGGGTGAGCCCTACCGCATGATTGCCAGCATGTACGCCTCCAGCGCCTCCAGCGCCTCGGAAGACAACGTCAACGGCCACAGCGTCTACTGGGCCGCCGTGGACAAACTGGTCAAATCGAAAGCTGTCGACTCATCTGAGGAGAACGTCGAAGCCTGCAACCGCATGATCAGCGCCTACAGCGCCCGCTTCCCGAAGCAGACCGACGCCTTCATGGCCGGCCTGGAGAACGGCAACCGCTTCACGGTGCCCGGCTGGATTGGAGAATCCACCACGGTGAGAACACGATAAGGAAATGAGAAGGGGGATACGAGAGATGAGAAACAAGCTTACGCGGCTAGGCCGCGTAAGCTGCTTTTTCGTCTTCTCCGTTTCCATCTTTCTCTCATGTTCCAACGACATGAAGGACATCAGCCGCTTCGACCGCCAGGCACCGCCGGACCAGGAAATCCGCGACGGCCACATCTGGCGCAGCGAAGAAGGGCGCCTGCAGCTGGAACTCGACGCACCACGCATAGTGCAATACCGCACCCCCGACACACGCACCATCTACCCCCAAGGGGTAGAATTGCGTTTTTATGACAGGGACCGCAAGCTGCAGACCTTCATCCGCGCCGACAAAGCCACCTCATACGACGACCGCAATATTCTGACGGCCAAAGACAGCGTGGTGGTCATCGACTACACGAACGGCGACACAGTATATCTGGAGGACATCGTGTGGCGGTCGGACGAGGACCTCATCTATTCGAACCACAGCGTCCGTGCCGTAAACGGCAACCGCGTCACCTATGGCGACGGCTTCACCAGCGACGCCAATATGACCAACCTGCGCGTCACACGGCAGCGGGGTATCATTGAATTTGAAGATTAAATACATGCAATATACAGCAAAAGAACTGGCCCGTATTGTGAAGGGCACCGTCGAAGGCGACGAAAACACACGTGTGTGGAAGCCCTGCAAGATTGAAGAAGGCGAAGAAGGCGGAATCACCTTTCTGGGCAATCCCAAATACACACACTATATCTACGAGAAAGAGTCATCGATCGTCATCGTGAAGAAGGACTTCGTTCCCGAACATCCGGTGAACTCGACCCTCATCCGCGTCGACAACCCCTACATGGCTGTCGCCAAGCTGCTCCATGCTTTCAACCAGCGCAGCAAACCTCCCAAGGGACGCTCGTGGAAGAGCAGTGTGGGCCGTGGGTCGAAAATTGGCAAGAACTGCTACATGGGCGCCTACGCCGTTGTGGGACGCCACTGCAGCGTTGGCGACAATGTGAAGATATACCCCAACGCTTGTATCGGCGACAATGTGAAGATTGGCGACGGCACCATCATCTATGCCGGTGTGAAGATATATGAAGGTGTGGAGATTGGTCGCAACTGCATCCTGCATGCGGGCTGCGTCATCGGTGCCGACGGCTTTGGCTTTGCTCCCACCGGCGACGGCGGATGGGACAAGATTGACCAGATAGGCAACGTCATCCTGGAGGACAATGTCGAGGTGGGCGCCAACACCTGTGTCGACCGTGCCACCATGGGCTCCACCATCCTGCACCAGGGTGTGAAAATCGACAACCTCTGCCAGGTGGCCCACAATGTGGTCATCGGCCAGAATACCGCTATGGCATCGCAGGTAGGCATCGCTGGCAGCTGCAAGGTAGGCAGCGACTGCATCATCGCTGGCCAGGCCGGTCTGGTGGGACACATCACCGTGGGCGACCACGTGACCATCGGGGCCCAGAGCGGCGTAACCAACTCTGTGGCTAGCAACCAGACCATCTTCGGCAGCCCGGCCATGGAAGCCAGCAAGCGCCGCAAGGTGGAGGTGCTGGTGCGCAATATTGAGAAACTGGCCAACCGCATATCTGCTTTGGAGAAGAAATGAAATCGGGCAAGATAACGCTCTTCTTCGCGTGCATCATTGCCGCCCTGGCGATTATCTGCGCCTGCTTCCCTTCCGACGGGGTGACCGTCGGGGGACATTCTTTCTATCTGCCCACCATCCACGACCTTGCCGAAGCCAACAAGCCTGTACCCAAGGATGACCCCGAGGCCGCCCGCAAGGATTCGCTAATGCTGGCCGAGGCTGCGGAAATCACCGATTCCATCGTCTACATCCAGGCCCATACCGACAGCAGCGACACCCGCTTCTGGCTCCCCGACAGCACCTTCTTCGACGCCTTCTGGGCGGCGGCCGAAGGAGCTGCGGACAACGACCGCGTGGTACGCATACTCCACTACGGCGACTCTCAGATCGAGATGGACCGCATGTCGGCCCAGCTGCGCTCCTACATGCAGCAGACCTTCGGCGGCGGCGGCCCCGGCATGATACCCTTCCGTACCATCATCCCCACCTTGGCCGTGCGCCAGAGCACCAGCGGCAACCTCACACACCTCTCCTCCTTCGGCGACAGCACCGTCACACGCTCACGCGGCAACTACGGCCCCATGATGCAATGCTTCCGCATGGATGGCCAAGCAACGCTGACCATCAAGGCCGCTACCCACTCGTCGGTCGACGAGGCCGTGAAGCACTTCTCGCGGCTGAACCTGGTGTTCAACAACCGCGGCGAGAGCCTGCGCGTCACCGTCGACGACAAGAGCATCGACACCGCCTTCTCCGACTCCTACGATACCCCCGGTGTGGGTGCCATAGCCTATCGGACTTCCTCCCCCGAGACCTACTTCCGTCTGCGCACCACCGGCAGCGCCGACCTCTATTGCATCACCGTCGACAACGGTCCCGGTGTGGCGGTAGACAATATCCCCATGCGCGGCTGCTCGGGACAGCAGTTCACCCTCGTCAACCGCAACCTCCTCACCCAGGCCTACAGCGCCCTCGACGTGGGAATCATCATCATGCAGTTCGGCGGCAACTCCGTGCCCTATCTGCGCAGCGAGAAATCCATCAACACCTACTGCCAGTCCATCGGCCGACAGATTGACTACGTGCGCTCCTGTTGCCCGAAGGCCAAGATTCTTTTCATCGGTCCCTCGGATATGAGCACCCGCGAGAAAAGCAACCTGCAGACCTACCCCTGGCTACCCACCGTCGTCGACAGTCTCATAGCCACCGTCAACCGTCACGGTGCCGCCTATTGGAGCATCTACCACGCCATGGGGGGATGGAACTCCATGGTGGAATGGAACCGCAAGGGTCTCGCTGGCAGCGACTATGTGCATTTCAGTACCCGTGGCGCCGAGATTATGGGCTCACGGCTGGCACAGGCTTTCGCCGACAGCTACCAGCTTTATTGCCTGCGTCGCCGTCTGAATCAAAACAATAAAGAATAACAGAGCCTATGAAAAAACACCTTGCCTTGCTTACAACCCTCCTGCTCTTTGCCGTCTGGTGCACCGCCCAGCCTCGGCCTGTAGAGATTCCCCGAGAGCACAAATTCATCTTCTACGATGCCAACGACCTGTGCTTCGACTCCGCCTCGCCCACCATGCAGGCCTTTTTCGCCAAGTGGCGTCGCGTCGTCACCACCCACCAAGGCAACATCAACATTGTCCACATCGGTGGCTCCCACGTGCAGGCAGGCACCATGAGCAACACCATCCGTACCGACCTCATGCACGCCTACCCCACCCTCGTGGCCGGTCGCGGCATGATATTCCCCTACTCCGCCGCTGCCAAGTGCAACAACCCGCGCGACTACCGCGTGCATTGCCCCCAGAAGGTCACCCTCACACGGAACATCTATAAGGAGCATACCTATCCTCTAGGCCTCTGCGGCATAGCCATCACCGCCGCCGACACACTCACCGAGGTGGCCGTTGTCATGAACGAGCCCACAGTCAGCTACTCCACCTCCCGCATCATCGTCTTCGGCCATTCCGACGATAACGTGGTACCCCTGTTGCGCATCGCCGATCGCAATATCTATCCCTCCTATGCCGACGCCCGCACCGAGCGTTTCGTCTTCAACCTCAGCCAGCCCACCGACTCCTTCACCGTCCTCCTTCCCTGCCAGCCCGGCAAGCGCTTCACCCTCACCGGCCTTTGCCTCGACAACCGCCGTTCGGGCTTCTCCTTCCACTCCATCGGCGTCAACGGCGCCGCCGTGCCCGACTACCTGCGCTGCCAGAACTTCACACGCGACCTACGCCTGCTGCGACCCGACATGGTGGTCTTCGGCATCGGCATCAACGACGCCTCCGGACACGATTTCGACACCGCCGCCTTCCGTGCCAACTACCTGGCACTCATCGACTCCATCCGCGTCATCAACCCCGACTGTGCCTTTGTCTTCATCACCAACAACGATAGCTACCGCCGACTGCGCCGCAACCGCTACGAGGTGAACCGCAACGGCCTCCTCGCCCGCGAGGTCTTCTACCGGCTGGCCGACGACACCGACGGCGCCGTATGGGACCAGTTCGAAGTCATGGGTGGACTCAAGTCCATGGACAAATGGTTCAAAGCCAAGCTGGCCCAGAAAGACCGCGTCCACTTCACCCAGGCAGGCTACGAGCTCATCGGCCACCTCTTCTACAACGCTCTCATCGACGCCTTCAGCACCTACAACAAGAAACTCTCCGTCGCCAAACCCTCTTCCAACAACACCCCCGACTCTTTCACCAATCCATTGGAATTTCTCAACCCCCTAAGCCATCAGTAGTCCCTTGTCCGACATCCTCACATACCTCGCCTCGCTCTTCGCCTTCAACGACGACCACCCTCTGCTTTTCACGCAGATCCACTTCTGGGTGCTCTTCCTCATCATCTATCTCTTCTTCGGCCTCATTGTGGCCCGCCAGCGCCGTAAGTCCGACGGCAGCCTCGACCCCTCACGCCGTGTGCTGCGCAACGGCTACCTCTTCGCCTTCAGCCTGGTATTCTACTACAAGACCTCGGGCCTTTTCGTCCTCCTGCTGGTCTTCTCCACCCTCCTGGGTTGGATTCTCGGCATCCGTATGGACCACACCGCCTCCAACGCCCGCCGCAAAGCCCTCATGACCACCGGCGTGGTCGTCAACCTCGCCATCCTCTGCTACTTCAAATACGCCTATTTCTTCACCGACATCTACAACGCCACCATCAGCCAGCACTTCGGCTCCGAGCCCCTGCAGGTGGTCAACCACCTCGCCCTCTGGGCCAACAACTTCTTCCACACCAACCGTTTCGACGCCTCCGTCATCCTCCTTCCTGTAGGCATCTCCTTCTTCACCTTCCAGAATATCAGTTACATCGTCGACGTCTACAAACGCAAAATACCCCACGTCTCCAACATCCTCGACTTTGGCTTCTACACCGCCTTCTTCCCCCAGCTTGTGGCCGGTCCCATCCTGCGTGCCGACCAGTTTGTGCCGCAGCTCTACAAGCCCTTCTTCCTCTCACGCCGACAGTTCGGCATCGCCGTCTTCTGGATATGCAACGGACTGATCAAGAAACTGGTGTTGAGCGACTACCTGGCCGTCAACTTCGTCGACCGTGTTTTCGACAATCCCTCGCTCTACACCCCCTTCGAGAACTTCTCCGCCCTTATGGTCTATTCCCTCCAAGTCTATGCCGACTTCTCCGGCTATACCGACATCGCCATCGGAGTGGCCATGCTCATGGGCTTCTACCTGCCGGTGAACTTCAACTCGCCCTACAAGGCGCAGAACCCCACCGACTTCTGGCGCCGTTGGCACATGTCCCTCTCGCGCTGGCTGCGCGACTACCTCTACATCCCCCTCGGCGGCAACCGCACGGCAGGCTTCGCCTCCTATTTCATCCTCGCCGCCATCCTTCTCATCGCCGCCTTCCGCCTGCAGAACCTGTGGTTCACCCTCGTGGTCGTCGCCGTCATCGTCGTCGTGCTGCTCCTGCTGGCCTTCCGTCCCTCGCACCGTCGCACCCTAGGCACCAACGTCAACAACATGGACACTATGCTCCTAGGCGGCATGTGGCACGGCTCGTCGTTCAATTTCATCACCTGGGGCGGCCTCAACGGACTCGGCATCTTGGTATACAAGTGGTGGAAGGACCGCTCCTGGACCACCCGCCTGCTCACCCTCCTCCTCCTCGCCGCCCTCCTCACCACGGCCTCCTACCTCGCCGAGAGTCCCCTCCTCAACCTCCTGGCCTTCTGCCTCCAGGTCCTCCTCGTCGGTTTCACAATAATATATATCATGGGCCGCACCAAAAAACTCTCCTCGCTCCACTCCCCAATCTCCACCGGATGGTCCGTCCTCATCACCTTTGTCTTCATCTCCTTCACGCGCCTCTTCTTCCGCTCTGGCTCCAATCTCAACCCCGCCGAAGCCAACGAGGCCGCCTGGAACACAGCCTCCATGATGGTCGAGCGCATCGGTTCGCGATGGAACCTTGCCCAGGTGCCCGACATCCTGTCCAACTATGCCTCTGTCTTCATCCTCTTCGCCGTCGGCATGGCCGTCCATTGGCTACCCACACGCTTCAAGCGCCGCTACCGCCTGTGGTTCGCCTCTATGCCCCTTTGGCTCATGGGCTCCTTCGTCGTGCTCCTCGCCGTCGTGCTTTACCAGTTCGTCACCGCCGACCTCCAACCCTTCATCTATTTCCAGTTCTAAGCCTTAGAGTCGTAAAGTTATTGTTATGAAAATAAAATCCTCCCCCTACAGTAATGTCGTGGCCGTGCTCCTCAACCTGGCGCTGGCCTACATCCTATACATGGTCACCCGCGTGGCTTTCGTGCTCGAGAACTGGCACCTCTTCTCCGTCGACTGGGACCAGCTCTCCATGGGCGAACTTCTTGCCGGCAGCCTCCGCTTCGACTCCTCGGCCATCCTCTACACCAACTGCTTCTGGATAGTCCTTATGCTCCTCCCCCTGCACCTCAAGGAGCGCCCCTGGTGGCACACCATGTGCCGCTGGATCTTCGTAGTGGTGAACTCCCTCGGCCTCTGCCTCAACCTCGTCGACTCCGTCTATTCCCAGTTCACCGGTCGCCGCACCACCGCCACCTTCTTCTCCGAGTTCAGCAACGAAGGCAACCTCGGCGGCATCTTCTTCACCGAACTCGCCAACCACTGGTACCTCGTCCTCCTCGGCTTGGCCCTCATCGCTGCCCTCTGGTTCCTCTATGTCAAACCTGCCCCCACCCCCCATCCTCAGCCCTCGGCCCTCAACCTTCGCCACTATTACCTCGTCAACTCCCTGGCCCTCCTCGTGGCCATCCCCTTCTCCATCTTCGCCATGCGTGGAGGCTTCACACGCGACACACGCCCCATCACCATCTCCAACGCCAACCAGTACGTCCACTCCCCCCAGCAGGCCTCCATCGTCCTCAACACCCCCTTCTCCCTCATCCGCACCATCGGCAAGCGCCCCTTCAAGGACCCCCACTACCTGCCCGAGGAGCAGCTCTCCTCCATCTACTCCCCCGTCCACATCCCCTCCGACGCCGACACCATCCCCCTCCTTCCCGGCCGGCGCAACGTCGTGGTCCTCATCCTCGAAAGTTTCTCCCGCGAATACATCGGCTACTACAACTCCACCGCTCAGCCCTCCAACCCCCAACCTCGGCCCTCCTACACCCCCTTCCTCGACTCCCTCCTTGCCCACTCCCTCACCTATCAGCACACCTTCGCCAACGGCCGCAAGAGCATCGATGCTATGCCCTCCGCCCTCACCTCTGTGCCCTTCTTCGTCGAGCCTTTCATCCTCACCCCCTCGTCGCTCAACGAACTCAGCGGCCTGGCCGACTGCCTGGGTCGCCAAGGCTACTCCTCCGCCTTCTTCCATGGTGCCCCCAATTCCTCCATGGGCTTCCAGGCCTTCGCCCGCAGCGCCGGCTTCCAGCACTACCTGGGCCTCAGCGAATACTGCGACGACCCCCGCACCGGCGGCCGCAACGACTTCGACGGCCATTGGGCCATCTGGGACGAGGAGTTCCTCCAGTTCACCGCCAACGCCATCACCAAGCGCCTCCACGAGCCCTTCATGGTGGGCTTCTTCTCCGCCTCCTCGCACCACCCCTTCCGCATCCCCGAGCGCTACGAGGATACCTTCGCCGGCGGCCCCCTGCCCATCCACCGCACCATCCAGTACTCCGACAACGCCCTGCGCCGCTTCTTCCAGGCCGCCAGCCAGCAACCCTGGTTCCGCAACACCCTCTTCGTCCTCACCGCCGACCACACCAACCAGCTCCAGTACCCCGAAAGCCTCACCTCCACAGGCCTCTTCTCCATCCCCATAGCCATCTACGACCCCTCCGGACAGCTCCCCACAGGCCTCCTCCCCGGCGTCATGCAGCAGATCGACATCATGCCCACCATCCTCCGCATCCTCGGCTACGACCAGCCCTACGCCGCCTTCGGCAAGGACATGTTCAACCCCGACGAGACCCCCTGGGCCGTCAACTACAGCAACGACATCTACCAGTACATCGAAGGCGACTACACCCTCCTCTTCGACGGCCAGCAGCCCACAGGCCTCTACAACTACGTCCTCGACCCCCTCCAGCACCACAACCTCCTCGCCGACCCCGCCCACTCCGAGCGCCGCGACCGCATGCTCCTCCGCCTCAAAGCCATCGTCCAGACCTATATGGTCCGCATGACCACCGACCACCTCGTCATCCGCCCCGACGACCTCGGTCAATAACCCACCACCCCCTCCCCGAAGGGGTGTTTCGCCGTACATATAACTCATTGTAAACCAATCTTTTCTACTATAACAAGGGGTTAACACCGCGTCTACTCCTCTGTAAATCAGGTACAACGCTACCACTTCAACGATACATCAACGATACATCAACGATAGTTCAACGATGCAGCATCGTTGATGTATCATTAAACTATCGTCTAACCATCGTCGGAAACCCAGACCTGCTCCGTTGTTGATTCCTGCCTCGTGGCGGGCTACACACGAATGATTGAATGTGCGGATGTGCGGATGCATCTCCTGCTCACACTTCTTGTCGTGTACCGCGGATGGGGGGTGCCCCGTCTTTGCAGACAGGATGGGGAGGGGGAAAGGATTTTATGATTTTTTTGCATTTTTTGGAGTAAAAATATTTCTATTTTTAAAAATATTCGTATATTTGCATTTTCAAACCGAAGAGAAAAATGAGTCACAAGACTGCAATAAGAATATATGAGATAGCCTCCTACGTGCTGATTATCGGTGCGACGGTGGTGTATTTTTTGCTTCGCGGCAACGGCACGATGATGGGCCTCTCGCTGACGATGATCCTTGTGGCGCTGGCCATCGCCATGCGGTGGATGATGGAGCGCCACCGTTTCCGCGCCTGCGAGGAGGAGCTTGACCAGATGAAGGACGACCTGCGCCGGCTGACCCTCCTCTACGCCGAGGAAAAGAAGAAAAACAATAATAATCAACAATAATACATATCATTTATGGCAACAACGACCGACATCAAAAACGGACTTTGCATCAATTTCAACAACGACATCTACACCATCGTTGAATTC
>JAEEGL017041119.1_pt1 | contig 11959 bp, 13 predicted proteins | sample 9134231 | NCBI WGS metagenome assembly JAEEGL01 (sample SAMN16246548, study PRJNA631951) | gut metagenome | biome: gut microbiome; feature: rumen; material: fiber-attached | host: Bos | place: Iran: Karaj | collected 2018-10 | reverse complement strand
TCGTCGGCAATAGAACCTGGTAAACCAAATACTCTATCCCACCATTTTAATATTCCAACTAGAAATGATCTTAATGGTCTCCATACATGACCAATTTTATCTACAACATTATTTGCTCCATCAGTATTAGCTGTTGACTTCTTATCTCTAATTTTATCTATTCTAGCTTTTAAATTTTTAGATACTTCCATTATTGTATCATCTTTACCAATTGAAAGACATGTCATAAACTCTTCACTTTTTTCATTGAATTCTGCCTTAGCAACAAAGGCAATTGATACTTCATCATGCTCAAATAAAGTTCTATTTTGAACAAATCTATTTAATTTGGGATATTCATAGATTAATTTACCCAATATATGGACAAATCCATGAAAAAAAGTTATATCGGAATTTTTCTCTTTCATTTTTTTAATATATTTAACAAATTCAGTTACATCAATTTCTGAACTCATAAATACTTCTGCTTCACATCGATTTGGTTTTAAATCAAACATGATGTTTTGCATTCCTGTTACATCTTTTACTTTATGTCCTTTTCTTGCCATAATCTTTACCTTCTCTTTAACACTATATAATAAACTTATCATACTTTATATTAGTAATGCAAATAAAAAGATTAGCCAGGCTAATCTTTTTTATAATCATCTATTACTTTTTGATAGTAATCATAAGTCTCTTTTGCTATTACATCCCATGTTTTAGCAAGTTCTTTTCTAGCTGTCTTTCTAACCTTATCATTTAATTCTTTATTATCTAAGATTGATTCAATTCTATTAGCAAAAAGAACTACATCTTCTTTTTCTTTAAATCCAGTTATATTATTTTCTACTGTATCAGACGTTACTGATCCTTCTACAAATATAGTTGGAGTCTCCTGTGAAGCTGCCTCTATCTGTACTAGAGATGATGAATCAAATAGAGAGGGGAAGATAAATAAGTCTGCTCTAAAATATATTTCTTTTAGAAGTTCTCTATCCATTATTCTTCCTGCAAGTACTACTTCATCAGACATTTTATACTCTTTAACTTTTTTATCTAAGCTGTTATAGTCAGGTCCATCTCCAACATAGATCATCTTAAACTTAAGACCACGTTCTTTTAATTCTTTGAGTACATCTAAAATAAAGAATATATTCTTAATACTAATTATTCTACCTACAAATAAGAATACTGCTTCTTTATCTTTAATATTAAACATATTATTTATTCTTTTAATAGTTTTATCTTTATCTTTAACCATTGTTAAGTCAGTACCATTGTGAATTATTTGTATCTTACCTTTATAACCATAACCTTTATATACATCTATTAAAGCTTTATTGAGTGCTATACAACTATCACACTTATTATAAGATTTAATTAAATGTTTAATAGTTATATTAGTTAATAGATTAGAATGTAAATACTTCTTAAATTCAAATTCCCATCTAGTATGCATAGTTGCTATTACTGGGATATTCTTTTCTCTTGCTACTCTTATACCTAGTCTTCCTACAGCAAAAGGAGAATGTATATGAATAATATCGAAATCATATTTCTTAAATAATTTTTTATATTTTAAATATTCTACATCTACTGTACCAAGTCTATATCCTGTCTTAAGTAGAGGAACACTATTGATTCTAATAATATTTACAAAATAGTTTTTATCGTCTTTTTCTCCGCCATTCTTAGGTACTACTAATGTAACTTCTGCATAATCTTTCATATTCTTCATAAGATTATCCATAACTACTATTACACCATTTATATCAGGATACCAAGCATCCATAAACATACCTATTTTTAGTTTCTTCACATCTATCACCTAGATATATTATAACACAAAAAAAGACTAGATTATCTAGTCTTGACTTTTCTCTTCCACTCTTTGTATTCTTCCCTCATGCATATAGCACAAGGTCTATAGCCTGCACTTACTGCATCTTCTTTATTTAGAAAGAATACTCTATCTTTAACATAATAGCCTTTTTCTATCCATCTAAGAGCAGATGAACAGTCTAGTCTTCCATATATCTTTAGTCTTTTATTACCACCTAGTGTTCCCGGAATATTACTTATGTATTCTTCTCCACTAGAGTTAATCAATTTATATGTTTTATTCATAAAATTTAAGTTTTCTTCTTTTAGTTAATACGATACCCTTATCTTCTTTAGTGATATCTAGTTCTTCTCTTCTATTAACTTCTGAATCTAAGCGAACATTTCTAGGAATGTTATACTTCTCTATATTATCATCAATTATTTCTCTAAATCCTTCAGGAATCATATAAGCTGGTATTTCTGTATCTAACATATCCAAAGTATAATGGTAACCTCTCTTCAAATTAGGACGGGCTTGTATAGTATCCGTTTCTGGTTCGTATGAGATAACTCCAAATGAATTAGAATTAATTACTTCACCACTAGTCCATAAAGATAGTCTATGTAGATCAATATCCATAGATTGAAATGGATTAATAGTAATACTTACTGGCTTCTGTTTAAAAAGTCTACCACTTGATATTTCATCTGTTATTTCTTTAAATGCTTTTTTATCAGTTATTTCTACATCATAATGTGTTTTAGGTATAAAGCTAATATAATCATCTACTTTAAAATATTGACCATCTTCTCCTTCTTTTACCATTTGAAATGGTTCTGAATAAGGCATTCTACTAAATACTTCAAAAGAAATATATTCAAGCATTCTTGATAGTTCACTTTGTTTCTTCATAATATCAAGTCTAATTATATTGTATCCTCTTATACTTTGACCTAAAGAAAAAGCATAGTCGGTATAGTCATCTCCTATTATCTGAATATAGTCTTCCAAATGCTCTAACATTCTTTGATTTTCCAAGTATTCTTCTCTAAGTCCAAATAATACTTCACTGAATTTATATGTTTCTTTACTCATAATATTTCCCCCATGTTTGTATTATAACATAAAAAGCTAGGTTACCCTAGCTTTTTAACTCTTCCTTTTCCTTTAAGTGCTTCTAGTTCTTTCTCAAGAGAATTTATTTTTTCTATTCTTTCTTCTTCCGTTTCTTTCTTAGGTCTTTTATCTGTTTTCTCAGTATATCCACATCTTGCACATTCTCTTGTCCAGTTCTCATGGCTATATGGAGTATTTGGAATAATTTGATGATCTATACATCCATCTTCATATGTAGTCCATTCGTTATGTTTCCAAGGACTGAATAAATGTCCTTCAGTATTGCATATTTTTCTTCTGTCATCGTATTGTTGTTCTAACAATTCGTTATTAATTGCATCTAACATTTTATTATGAACTATACTTTTTCTTTTTTCACTTAAAGTGTCATATCCTTCTATTGCTCTTTTTAGATGTAGAAGTTCTGCTCTATTTTGAGCAGCATCAGCAAACTTAGCAAAAATCTCTCTCATTTTTTTAGATTCTCCTAAATCGTATCCTCTTGGCCAATCATCTAAACAGTCACATTCTACATCTTCTTTGTATACTTCTTCATTAAGTCCTAATTCTTCTACTATCATCTTAGCGATGTCAAATTGATCTTCAGGCTCTAGATCATAAAATCTATCAACCCACATTCTTTTATTTACTTTACCCATATATATTACCTCCTTATGGTTTTAGGCCTTCATATTTATCTAGTATTTCTTCACTGTCTATCCAACCACCACAAAGGTTACCATTAGTATGGAACACCATCTCATATATGGTATCAGGGTTCTTTGCTTTTTCTACATATTGTTGATTTAAATTAGCTGATTCAGATGCTATCGTACAACCTTTATATTTATATATTTCTACATAATAGTAATATCCAAGTATATTTAGATATGGTTTTAATTCAGGATACTTCTCAAAGTCTTCCCATATATCATTAAGTTTAATCTTATTAGCATCACAGTAATCTATCTTTTCTTTATTAACTGCTTTATGATCGTAATCCATTAATTCTCTAAAGATAAAATTATTAGCTCCTACTTTTTTATATTCATCAACATACTTCTTTATTTCTTTAACACTATTTACACTCTCTTTTAATAGAAGACAACTAATTCTATGTTTAAGTGGAGATTTATTTGCTATATCGAGAATCTTCTTCAAATCTTCCATAGATGAGTATTCTTTATCTTTTTCATATCTCATGATTCTTCTATTGATATCATCATCATATGACGTTCTACTTATATTTAAATGATCCCAGTGATATTTAATTAAGTTATTAAGTACTGTATCTCCATCTTGGATATTGAATAATCCAGATCCATTAGTAGTTATAGTTCTCTTTCTAAAATTATACTTATCGATAAGTTTTAATACATCAGTAAGTATTGGAGATATAGTTGGTTCTCCTCCAGTAATAGATACCGATGGATTAAGTGGTCTAACCACTTTAAGTACTTCTTCTAGTCTTCTTAGATATTCTTTTTTATTTCTAATATGAGTCTTGTTATAGAGAATATTTCTATGAGCATACCTAAGTTGTGCTACACAGAACTTACAGTCGGCGTTACACACATCATCTACGAAGATACTGAAGTTAAAGTTTTTATAAACCTGTTTATCACCTGCATCTTTAAAATGATATGGAACTCTTTCATATTCTTTGACATCATAATCTTTTTGTCTAGCATATCTAAGACTCTTATCAAATGTTATCTCTCTTTCTTCTCCAACTTTCTTCATATTTATTCCTCCTTAAAATTTTTTATGACATTTCCATTAAATCCTTCTCTAAATATTCCATTTCTAAATGAAGTAGATTTAACACAAGTATCAGAATTATCTTTTTGTAAATAGTGTTTAACAATATAATCTTTATATTCGTATACTTCTACATCGTATACTTCTCCAACTAAGTAATCTATCTTTTTAAATTCTTTATTAGGTTTAAATGTATTTATCATTTTAGGACTGTTATCTACTCCTACTAGTTCTCTAAACATAACTGTTGGCACTCCCAGATTTTGATAGTAATCGACAAATTCTAATATCTTATCCATATTATCTACATAGCCATTCATCAAGTTACAGCTTATTCTCATCTCTGCATCGTGCATTTTGAAAAATCTTGCTAATCTTTCAATATCTTTATTAGTTAATGGATCATTACCCATTACTTCATTATTCTTATCGATATCCATTCTACTGATATTGATATTATGTATTGCTCCATTGTCTACCATGTACTCACATAATTCTTTACCTTTATATTTATCAAGTAGATTTAATCCATTAGTACTTATAGTTCTAAAATGAAATCCTCTATCGTGACACATCTTAATAGTTCTTACATATCTTTCTTTTTTTAAAGTTGGTTCTCCGCCTGTAATGGTTATTTCAAACTCCTTAGGATCAAGCTCATTTAATACTTTTTCCAAGCTCTTATAGTAAAACTCATCACTATCATCTTGGTTTGTATACTTGCTATTTATGCAAAAGAAACATTTACAATTACATATATTAGTAACAAATAATGATAAGTTATTAGGTATGTATATATTTATCTTTTTGCCAAATATCTTAGTATCTTTTTCTTTGTGTACTTCTAAGTTGTGTTGTTCTGTAGATACTTCAGTTTTTCTAGTAAACTTTAATGTGTTCATAATAATGTTTCCTCATAGTCACTTCGAGCTATCAAATCTTGTCCAAAGCATTTACCATCACTTGCATATATGAACCAGTTATCTATGTTTTGTACTATTACAGGTTTATCGTATTTACTGTTTTTTAGTCTTCCATATGATTGTAGATAATAAATATTAGAGTGCTCATATAATCCATTTTCTTTTAATAGATTGTCTATATTCTCATCTACATCTTTTCTTTTTCTGACATTGAATATGATATTTATATAATTCATATATTTAACTGAGAATAATAATAAATTCATTTTATATAAGAAATCTTTTTCTACTTTTATTAACCAGTAATTGATGCTTATCTTGAATTCTATTAAGATCTTGTTCCAATTAGCTATATCTATGAATCTTTTCATATATCTTTGAAGTTCAATACCATTACTTAGAATTATTATCTTTAAACATCTATTAGTACTAATTGCATATTCCATAAATAAGAAGATATCTTTATTTAGTAATGGTTCTCCACCTTCTAGTTGTAGTTCAAACTTTCCTTTGCACCCATCAATTATTTTTTTAAACGTTTCAAAACTCATAAATGTATTCTTATCTGTTCCGGAATACATACAACAGAATGGGCAGTTAGTATTACATTTATTAGTTAGATTGATATATAACCTAGTTCCTTTCTTCATCCTATATCACCTCTTATTATCATTTTGTTAATAACATAACTTATAAAAATTAGAGAATTGTTTGTTTCTCTTAATAACATTTTATTAAGAAGAGAATATTTTGTCAATACTATTTTAAAAACAAATTAAAAAGACTAGATTTCTCTAGTCTTCTTCTCTAATGAATAATCAGTCAAACTATCAATATGTGATTGTGTTGTATCAAATATTGGAATATTTAAATCATCTTGTTTAACAAGCATTTCAATCTCTGTACACCCGAATATTACTCCATCAATGTTGTGCTTATTTATTAAATCATTAATTACTTTCACATAGTACTTTTTTGAGCTATCTTTAATAGTTCCTTTGCATAGTTCATCGAATATTATTCTATCTATTTCATTTATTTGTTTCTCATCGTTTGGCGCAAAAACAGTCAAACCATTTTTTTCTAATCTCTTCTTTAGAAAATCTTCAACCATTGTATATTTAGTCCCTAACAAACCAACACGTTTTATATTACTACTTTTACATTTATCAGCTACGCAATCTGCAATATGAATTAAAGGAATATTGATTTGGCTTTGAACATAGTCAGCTAATTTATGCATAGTATTAGTAGCTATAGCTATATAATCAGCGCCTGCTTTCTCTAATATTTTTGCTATTCTTGCTAACTCTTTTCCTATCTCATCCCATTCTTCATTTAACATCATTACTCTTATCTCTTCGAAGTTAACATTATAAATAATCATTTTGGCGCATGTTAATTCGCCAGCTAATTCATTAACTTGATTATTTATTCTTTCATAATAATGGATTGAAGATTCATAGCTCATTCCACCAATAATACCTATTGTTTTCATAAAAATCACCTAGAATTATTATATCATAGATTGCCCTAGTCTCTTTTATCTCTTTCTCTTAATGTATATTTTTTCACTCCAGTATGTACTATTGATATTAGATTCATGATGTTTAAGTCTTCTAATCCAGCAATCAGGGAAAGGCTCTCCTATCTTTTCTTTTATTAGTGAATAATTATTCTTTCTTCCACTTTGTATCTCTCTTGCAAGGAATAAAAGTGCCCCTTCTTTCTCAGCAGAACTGCCAATAAACCTTATTACTTCTCTATCATCTTTTATATCTATTCTTACTCTTTCATCGTTTAGAAACTCTTTCGATAGATAAGCAAATATATCTTCTCCTTCTTCCATAGTAATGTGTCCTTCATCAAAAGAGTTATTACCTTTCTTACAAGAATATGTTTTTAATCCATTCATCCACATTGTTCTAAGGCACTTGTTTAATCCATTCGATCCATCTGAAAACTCATATAGTGCTTCTTCGCATTCTTCGATAGGAATATCATCTAGTTTAATTGGTTCTCCATAATTAAATTTACTTTTTCTCTCTTCCATATTACCTCTCTATTCTTTTATTTTTGCAAACAAAAAGACTAATGTTCCTTAGTCTTTTATGTTAATTATATTTTTAAAATCTAAAACACAAGTAAACAATAACTCTAGATGTTTACTTTTAACATTTGTAAGTAACAATATAGATAAAATGAGTATAAATATCAATCTATATATCATATGTAGCCTCACATTGTATCCATTATATCATAATAAGTAACAAATATATCTATATTTTTTTATCTTTTTAATTGTAGTTTGTATGCTGTTTGATAATCGTAGTTAGAACATCTATAAGAGTTCCTTTTTTCAGCATCTTCTCTATAACCTTCAGGTAAATCTAAATATTCTTTAGCTTGTTCATATAGATTTATTAGTGTACTAGCAAGTTTAACATCATATGGTTTATCGTAAAGAATTACTCTATTAGTTTTATCGAAGATGTCTAACTCATAAGTAACTATTTGATCTTTTTCTATCTTAGCGAGAGTTCCATCTCCTTCTAATACTCCTATCTCTTCACATAGTTGTTTAATTAAGTCAAATGACTTTACTGAAAACTTTGTATATATCTCACCATTTACATACATACTTATCCCTCCCACAACTAAGATTCTACTACAAAATATAAGAATAATAGCTAGTAAGGGCTCTACTATTGGTAGAACTTTTAAGAGTAAAAAAGACTAGATTACTAGTCTTTATTTTTCAAATTTAACAGTTATACTTCCACTACCTAAATCAGGTAAGTTATCTATATGCCCTATCTTAGTATAATCAAATTCTGTATCAAATGATTTATAAAATATAACTATACAGTTATCTCCATATAACATTACATCTCCAGCATTAATTCTTCCTGGATTAGATGAATTAGTAGGAAGTGATTCATTAATATAAATATATTTCTCATTATTATGTAAATCATTCATCTTATATTCTTTAGGTAGCATATTTACTAAGTTTTTAGTTGTTGCATTATTTTCTAAATTAATAATATATTCTTTACCATCTATTACTGCTTTCATTTCGTTAGTTCCCTCATTAATATCATGTTTTTCTTTATTATCACAACCAGTAATTAAGAATATACTAATTGCTATAAATAACCCTATTAATAGTTTCTTTTTCATATATTTCCTTCTATTCAAACTTAAATAAGTTAAGTCCTATTTCTTCATCGTGATATCTATCTACTGTACCATCTATAATATTGATTATCATCTCACAAGTAGCACTTACTACTGCTCTATTCAAGTGTCCACCAAATACTTCACCTTTATCGTTACCAGCACTCATATGTATATGTGTATAAAATTCATCATCCATAGTATTGATAGTTCCAGTTAAAGATACTATTTCAAAGTTACCTTTAAATTCATTTGAATAATATTTCTTTTCATCTATTTTATAAACACCTACAGTAAAATCATTAGTGGCACCTAGTGCATTTACATTAGCTAGTTTAATATTTTCTTTTAATGCTATTTCTTTAATTTTATCTAAGATTTCTTCTCCTTTATCTATTCTTGCTACTATTGTATTATTAAATCTTCTATATTCCATATATATTCTCCTTACTAATAAATTATAACACAAAAAAGACTAGATAATTCTAGTCTTATTCACTTCTTAATGCTTCTACTGGATCTTTCTTAGATGCTGCTCTTGCAGGTATTAATCCACCTATTATAGTTAGGATAATAGCAAGTATTACTAAATTTGCTGCAGCTCCTATTGCTAGTGTTGCAGAAAGCGGAATGTTTCCAGTGAAGTGATGTAATATTGTATTTATTATTGGTATTAATGCATAAGATATTCCTATACCGAACATTCCTGAAAGAAATCCAATAATGAATGTCTCTGCATTAAATATAGAAGATATATTTCCTTTTGAAGCTCCTATTGCTCTTAAGATACCAATTTCTTTAGTTCTTTCATATACAGAGATATATGTAATTACACCTATCATTATACTTGATACTACAAGTGATATTGATACGAATGCTATTAATACATAACTTACTGCATTTACTATCGTTTTAACTGAAGACATAAGTATTCCAGTTGTATCTGAATAATTAATTTCTTGTTCTTCGTCTACTACTTCATTATATTTATCTATAAATGACATGAAATGTTCTTTTCCATCAAAGCTAGCAAAGTATACTTGTATGAATGTAGGATCATCTAAGTCTTGATATCCTAATAATATCAAATTAGTCTTTTGTGTTTTCTTAGTAGGATTCATCATAGCATTTACTACTCTTGCTAGTTCTTGTTCACTAAAGTTAAGTGTGAATGCTGATGCTATCTTATCTTGATCTACATTGAATGCTGTTGCAAAACTCTTACTTAAGTTTCCAGTTAACTCTCCTACTTTAGTAAGTACTTCTTTCTTCATTTTTGCTTCAGTCATACCTTTTCCCATAGTCTCTCCAGTACCTATAATTGGAGCACTACTCATATATGTATTTACTATCATATCTTTCATCTGTGGTATAACCATTGCTTTAGGATTTTCTTCATCAGCTTGATACTCTGGATTCATTGCACTCATAGATTGATTGTATCCAGTTATATATGCTTGTAGTAAACTCTTTAATAGTCCACTGTAAGCCATCTTAAATGTATCTTTAGGTATTACATATTCTTTTTCCATTTCAGATAATGCTTTACCTGGTTCATAACTATTAAGATATTTATCTACGATACTATCTACATCTTTTGATGCAAACTCTCCTTCGATACTATCAAATACTCCATTTACAAAAGTTTTTAAATTATTATTAAATAATTCTGTTGCTGGAGTAATATCTGTTGTAATCGAATTAGATATTTCCATCATATAATCTTTAGTTTGTTTTTCTAATTTCTTTTGATCGATATTTATATTAAATGCACTTTGAAGTTTTTTAGCATCTACTTTAACTAAATCTTTAAATTCGAAATCAAAGTCATTTTTCTTACTGTCGAATCTATTACCAGAGAATACATCTATTTCTCTTTCTTCTATTTGTTTTTTAACTATTTCAGTATCTTTAGAATAGTTAATAATATGTTTTACTAGATCAGAAGTATATGCAACTCCTGGATTAAGTGATGAAGATGATACTCCTTCTTTAAGACATACGATACCTACTATCTTTAATTTAGTAGCATTATCGTATAGATTCTTCATATATTTTTCATCTTCAGTCATATCTTCATATACATCGTATTTAGAATTATATCTATATGTATCTGCAGGCATTATTAATCTTAAGTCTACTTTCATTAATTCATCATAAGTTAATACTTTTGGCTTATTATTGTTTTCTACTGTATCACCACTCATAATACTTGTAATCATCTTAGATAATTCTTCTGTATCACGAAGTCCAAGTGAATAAACTAATAAGTCTGATATAGTATTAGGTTCAGAAAGCACTATCATTATTTCATCATAGTTTTCTGCCCATCTACCTGCTAAAACATCATAATCTTTCTTTATCTCTTCTCTATTATCTACCATTTGAGAAAATATTGATGCCATACCAGAGTATGCACTCATCATGCTGTTTCCACCCATCATAGAACTAAACATATTAGATGGATTAACTTTAGCAAGTTTATTAGTAGCATCTATAGTATAAACATTAGGATCTACACTATAAGAATACTGAATATTTGAAATATCTTGATCTATTTCTTTGTAGTTCTTTTCTATATGTCTTTTAAAACTCTTTAAGTCATTTGATTTTATATTAGAAAGTATAGAAGTAATATATTGTTGTTCTCTTACTTCGTTGGATTTAGTCTTTTGACCTTTACCTTCTCTCATAGATAGAAGTACTCCTGCTATATCAGAAGAGTCTTGCTGTATTACAAGTGGATAAGATGTTAAAGTACTCTCCTGTATAGAATCTACATAGTTTTGGAATCCAGTAGATACAGCAAGAATTAATGCTATACCTATGATACCAATTGATCCTGCTACAGATACAAGTATTGTTCTACCTTTCTTAGTCATTAAGTTATTGAAAGATAATGATAATGCAGTTAAGAAAGACATCTTAGTTTTCTTTCTTTTTCTTTCAGCATCTTCTGCTAATTCTTTAGTATCTTTTTTTCCATCGTATGGATTAGAATCTGATATTATCTTTCCATCTTTGATGTTGATTATTCTACTTGAATACTCTTCAGCAAGCTCTGGGTTATGTGTAACCATGATAACTAGTTTATCTTTAGATATCTTCTTTAAGATATCCATTATTTGAACACTAGTATCTGAATCAAGTGCTCCAGTTGGTTCATCTGCTA
>JAEEGL016813676.1_pt1 | contig 11959 bp, 6 predicted proteins | sample 9134231 | NCBI WGS metagenome assembly JAEEGL01 (sample SAMN16246548, study PRJNA631951) | gut metagenome | biome: gut microbiome; feature: rumen; material: fiber-attached | host: Bos | place: Iran: Karaj | collected 2018-10 | reverse complement strand
TGAAGCTTTATTGGGGAACGGGGAATGGGAAACGGGGAACGGGAGGGTCGCGCTCCGTCGCGACCGCGGACGGGACAGAGCCCGTCCCTCCCATCCACCGCAATGAATGGTTCTTCGCGCCATTCAAGGATTGTCCCGTTGAGGCGGCGAACGTCAAGATTGGTAGGGCGGCGTGTCCTCACGCCGCCGAGCAAACGGCGGTTTCATCGAAACCGCCCTACCAAATCACCCTCACGACCGATAAGCCCGCCTTCTTCGTGTGGGTGAATGCGACCGGCATTCGCGGCGAATTCGATGATAACTCGTTTACGCTTCTTCCCGGCGAACCACGGACCCTGACGTTCACGCCGAAAGGCCCGATCGACACCGAGGCCTTCGCCAACTCGCTTTCCGTGACGGATTTGAGCAAGTCATTCCAAACTGGGCCAAAGCCCGGTAGGGCGGCGTGTCCCCACGCCGCCAAATCAGATGCTGACAACGCAAACAACAAGGAGCGATGAAAATGAGAAAGCCATGCATGACGATGTTTGCGCTCTGTGTGGTGGCGTTTTGCGCCACGGCAGGGGAAAATCTCCTGCGTGACGATTTTGTATCGGACAACCTTGGCGGCGTCCTTGGCTGGACGGCTCACTATTCGTCGCCCGTGAAAGTGAAGATTGCCGCCCTCGTGCCGGAAAAGCCGGGCGAGAAGGGTGGCATCCGCATCACCTGGCGTGACGCCAGGCGTTTTTCGATTCGTTCCACGTTGCGTCTTGCGCTGGTGCGCGGTCAACGCTACCGCATCTCGGCCGAAGTGCGCACGCACGGCATCCAGTCGAAGGCCTCCAGCATTACGCTGGCCGACATGACATGGGGCAAAGGGCAGGGGTTGGACGGCCTTCCCGGCGATACGCACGGGGAATGGAAGAAGGTTTCCTGGGAAGGCGTTTTGGATCTGCCCAGCCGCAAAGGCGACTACGTGTGCATGCTCGCAGCAGCGGCGGAGAAGCCCGACGAGGCCTGGATCGATGTTCGTTCGTTGAGACTCGAAGGTCCGGTCAAGCCCGGATACGACGGGAAGAAGCAGATGAGTTTGAAGCCATTCCCTCTGCGCGTGACGCCTGTCGATCCGCTCTTGAGCGAACTCCGTCCGGAGTGTGCTGAAATGCTCTTCTACTGCGCGGCGGCGTTCGACGAGATGCGCACTGGCGAGCGCAAGCTCCTGCGCGCGACAGCGGCGGAGAAGACAGTGACCGTCCCGTTCGGCGCGGACGGACACGCGAAGGCGGTGTTCGGGCCGATCGCCCCCGGAAAGATCAACCTCCGCGCGGAACTCGTGGGCGCGGATACGGGCAAGGTCTATGCGTCCAATGATTATCGCGCCTACGTGCGCGAGGAGATCAAGACCGCTACGCCCATGAAGCGGCTCAACAACTTCGTTTCAGAGCTGACGCGCCGTCCGTACGCGGCGGGAGATGTCGCGTTCACGCTTGCGAAGGACACGTGGATGTACGTGGCGCTGTCCGACATGGACGCGAAGGTGGAGGCCTCGTTCGACGGCAAGTCCGCGAAGTTTCACCCGGATTCGGGACGGCTTGAGATCATGCGGCGGATGCCGCGCGGAAGCCACGTGCTGTCGCTCAAGGGAACGGCCCGGGGCGAACTCGTCGTTCGCGCCCTGAAGGACCTGTCCCATTCCGGCATGGAGAAGTCGGCAAAGATGTCGCCGAACTTCCAAGGCTACAACTACGGGCCGGAGTTCTTTGAAGCCTTCGAGCTCTATGGCGGCTTCAACATGTCAGGTTCCGGTCCTTCGGCGGTCAACGCCATGCTGCAGGAACGCGGTGTCGATGTCGGCTTCGGCTGCGGACTCGGGCCGAGGGATTCTCGGCGCGGGGTGCTGGAGGATTACATCGCCTACCTGACGGATCTTCCGGCGTACAAGTCCGGACGCCGCAGCATGTTCGACGAAAATTCCATCTCCATGGAGCTTGGTATCGCCTCAAAGGCGAACACGGCGGAGGCGTGGTGGCGCGCATACGACGACGGACGCCGGCTCGACGTGTTCCTGTTCGACGGCGCGACGGCGATCCATCGCAGCCCCTTCCTGGACATTCCCGAACTCGCCGCCTACGTCAACACGGGCGACGGAAGCGGCAGGATGATCATCGAGGCGTACTACCGTTCGCCCGAGAACCAATACGATTTCGACAAGATCGTGGAGTTCACGAAGGCCCAATTGAAGACGATGGGCTCGCTGGTGCCGGCCGCACCCTCGCATTGCGTGTATCTTCTAAACGGCTGGATGATGGTGGGCGCCTGGACGAGCTGGTATGCGCCTGCGACCGACATGCGGGCGTTCAACGCCGAGATGCTCCGCGTGCTGGCGACCGACCCCGATTTCGCGGATGTCGCCGGCGCGGCGTTCTCGACGCCAGGCTGCTACGAGGACCACTTCCGCTTTGCCGCCGACATGCTCCGGTACTACTGCATAGAAGGTGGTACCGAAAGCTTCGCGAAGATGAACGGCATGTCCCTATGGCCGCGTCACATCGAAAACGGCGATTTCACGGAGAGTTTCGATGGCTGGACGGTGAAAGCCGCCGAGCCGGGTACTCTCGAACGCGGATATCGCCGCGGCATATCCGTGCCGTGGCAGGTCCGCCATACGCCCGGCGGAGATTTCGCCGCCGGCTTCCGCAAGGTCTCGACGCCGCCGGAGAAGCGTCCTGGCGGCGATCATTTCGCGGTGTTCACCGAGAGCGCAAAGGCACCGAACGTGCTGAGCCGGAAGATCGTGGGCCTTGAGCCCGGTCGCGTGTACCAGCTTACATGCGCGGTGTCCGACCTGGCCTCGATGAACAAGGGGATGGACGCCGGCCTCGGGAAGGGTGTGGAACCGTTGAACGAACCGTATATGGAGATACGGTTCAACGGCGCGGACGAAATACCCGAGCTGCGGCACGTGTTCGGCAATGGCGGCGCCAAGGGCAAGGCATGCGTATTTTCGCACAGGGCGGTATTCCGCGCGAAGTCGTCCGAGGCGGAGGTCGTGTTCTCCGACTGGAGAGCCGGCGCGCCGGCCGTCGCCATCGGGCAGAAGACGATGCTGAACTACATAGGCGTGTACCCCTACTACTATAAAGGCGAAAAACAGCTTGAGACGCTGAAGCGCCTGACGAAGCAGGCCAAGGAGATGGCTCGCCGTTGAGCCCAAGGATCATTTGCAGAAAGAGAATAACAAGGAGTAACGAACGATGAAAAGACTAGTCATGATCATGCTGGCGCTCTGCGCGTCCGCTCCGGTGACGTTTGGCGCGGACTACTACCTGAAATCGGGGGCGACCGACCTTAGCGTCGCCGCAAGCTACACGACTGGAAGCGCGGGTGGCGCGGATGCCACTACCCCGCCTGGTTCGTCTGACGAGGTTTGGATTCCAGCCGGCACATTCGCCATTGCCGGTGATTCGTCGTCGTTCACGACGCTTTCCGGCGTTAAGCGCGTCCGTCCGAACGATGGCGCAATCCTTGAGTTCATCATCGACGACACGCGGACGTTCGATGCGCCGATCAACTACAATGGTGGTTACAACTATAACGATGAGAACAACCTCAGATGCTACGGAAAACTCCTCAAGAAGGGCAATGGCACGCTGGTCCTCTCGGCCAGCGGCAAGACGAGGAGCTCTTCCAACTACTACCAGGACTACATGACGCAGATCGAACTTCGCGAAGGTACGCTCAAGCTGCCGCAGTACACCGACAAGAACATGTATTTCGGCGATATCGTCATGTCGAACGGAACGACGCTCGTCACCTGCGGCAACATGGCCGATACCAGCGCCGGCATCTTCACGTATGTGCGTTCGTTCAATGGCGATGGCATCGTCACGAACGAGACCGGGCGTTCGAGCGGACAGAGCTTCTCGCCATATACGCGAAACATAAAGGTTGAAAACGTGTTCCGCGGCCGGATCTGCTTTCCTGCGAAGCTCTGGCTGCAGGGAAGTCTCACCCAGTATGGAACGGATACGGGAATTCAACAGCCCGTCGTCGTGGAGGAAAACTACGGCCACCTCGCCGATGGCAAAAGCTACGGTGTATATTCGTTTGATAATGTCGCGCTGTTCGGACCCCAAACGTTTGTTCAATTGTACGGAAGAGGTGGCGGCATCCGCTATGTTGGCGCCACGGATACCGTGTTCAGCCGAACAATGGCACTCTACACATACGGCTATCCGGCGTTCGTCGATGCGGGGGCACATGGCGGCCTGACGTTCACCGGCAGCTGGACGGTCAATGGCACAACCGTTCCTGCAACCATCCTCAATGTGCAGAAATGGCTTGTGCTGACGGGATCCAACGAAGTGCCCTGCAAGATCACAGGATCGTTTGGCGATTCCAATTTCGGCACCACGTCCGATCCCTTGGATTCCCTGCGCACCATTTTTACGCAGAAGCTCGGTTCAGGCACTTGGGAGTTTGCCGGAAAGAGAAATCACGGTGGCGGTTTTGCAATCGAGGAAGGAACGTTGCGTTTCGATTCGATATTCGAAAAGGGCATACCTTCTGCGTTGGGCCTTTCAACGAACCTGACGACTGCATGTTCGGTGCGTGATCCCGCACATGTCGATTATGCGTTTCAGCTTGGCTCGACGAACGCATCCGTGCCGGAGGCCGTGTTCGAGTACACGGGATCGTCCACGGCGACCTGCACCACACGTCCGCTCGTGCTGGTGGGCAAGGGCGGCTACCTCGGCGCCTCGAACGGGCGGCTCACGTTCGGCGGCATTTCGGCGCGCGACGCCAACTCTTCGCCTACGCTGACGCTCACGGGAACGGGTTCCGTGGTGAATGTGGCCCGGAACATATCCGACGGCGCGACCGGCGCCAAGGTGAACGTGGTCAAGGATGGTACGGGCAGCTGGGCGCTCGCGGGCGACCAGACGTTCACGGGCGACATCACCGTCAAGAACGGCACCTTGTCCATCAAGCCTCCGTACAAGGCGCAGTATGCCGACTACAAATGGTTCAGGCTATCCGTCGCCCAGATCGGAAATGGCGGCAAGAGTTTGCTGTCGATCCGTCAGATCTGCCTGTTCGACAAGGATGGCGTAAGGCAGAACCTGGGGTTGGTTCCTCCTCCGGGGGCTCCGGTCATCGCGACCAATGGCGAGCCCGGTGTCGTTACCTTGCCGGCGGTGGATGTTGGGCCTGGACAGGTCTACTATGACAAGTCCGCTGCCGGTCACATCGTCAATCGGGGCAGCACTGGCTGGGGTGGAATCAGCAATGCCTTTAACGGTGTATTCCAAACCTATGTTCCTTACGTGATAAGCTGGAGAACATCCAACAATAACCCCTGCTATCCGTCGCCATCCGACAAATCCACATGGATTCCCATCGTGATGCATCTTCCCGATTCGGCAAATCCCATAACGCATATCGACATCGAGAGTTTCTCGGACAGCCCCGATCAGTTGCCGACCAGGATCTGCCTCGAGGCCTCGCATAACGGATATGCATGGGAAGAGGTGTATTCCAATGTCGATACGTCCCAGCCTCTGCTCGCTCAAGGCGTCTCCAACTACAACAGGTGGATTTCAGACGGAACGGGTGCCGCCTCTGGCGATTACAGTCATACGCCGCGCCCTCTGGAATCCGCCGTTGTCAAACTTTCCAAGTCTGGCGATGCCGAACGTACCTACTTCTCCTGGTTCAGGTTTTCCATCGCACAGATAAATAACGGCGGAAACATCGCGCTGTTCCGTCAGGTGGGAATCTACGACGTGGAAGGAAACCGGCTGAACGCCGGACTGACTATGGCGGAAACAGTGCCTTTGAACACCAAGCATGTCATAGCCGGAACTGTTCCACAACCGGGTCAGGTGGGTTTTGACGCTTCCGCCGCAGGAAGGAAGGTCCAGTTCGACTCCGGTGAAGGGGGGGATTTCTCGCAGAATTTCAACGAGAACGGCTACAACGGTACTTCGGGTTGCGTTCAGATACGGTGGTATGATTCAAATGGAACGGATTTGAAGCCCGATCCCGGCAACCGTAATACCTGGATCTCAATGGTCATGCATCTTGATAAGGCCGTAGCCGCACACCACTTCGATGTTCAGGTCAAGGATAATGAGGGTGCTACCTATAGAATTCCGAGACGCTTCATGCTGGAGGGGTCCGCAGACGGCGAGAGATGGCATGTTCTCTACAACAATGCGACTGAAGGCGATCAGTTGCCGACCACGTTCCCTCCTACCCAGTACAACACCTGGGTGTCGGACGGCGTACAGGCGAGCAACAGTGGTCATTCGCGGCCTGCCGGGAAGGGACTTGCCTTGGCCATGTCGTATGTCCCGGACGAGGCACCGGCCACGCAGTTCCCGGACGGCGTGAACGTGCAGGTGCTGGCGGGCGCGACCTTGACGGCCGAGGACGCCACGCAGACGATCAAGTCGCTCAGGGTCGATTCTTCCGGCGCGGGAACGCTCGACGGCTTCACGTTTGCCGATTCCGGAACGATCGATGTGGTGTTCAGCGATGGTGTTCCGGGGCCGGTCGTCTTGTCCGGCACATACGTGAACTGCACGGGACAGGAGAACATCGCCGGATGGGCCGTCAAGCTCAACGGTTCGAGGTCCTACGGATATCGCGCAAAGGTCGTCAATGGAACGATAGTCATCGTCCCCAAAGGCATGACGATTTCGTTCAAATAACCGTTCGATCAAGGGGGAGGTGAAGATTCTTTTCTTTATCGCCAAAATTGGGGGACTTATAGTCGGATGTCGTTAGACAGTTGACTATATCGGTTAAATATGATAGGATATAGTCGCCTGTTGAGCAAGGAGGATGTGTAATGATTGGTCGCGTGAAAGAGGTTGTTGAACTTGAAAATGCTTATTCCGAGCGTGAATCGGAATTTGTTGCCGTTTATGGCAGGCGTCGTGTCGGGAAGACATACCTTGTCCGTGAGACGTTCTCGGGACGATTGGCTTTTCAGCATGCAGGATTGAAGGATAAGCCGACAATCATCCAATTGGATCGTTTCCGGCAGTCTCTTGAGGAGAGTGGTTTGCGCGATTGTGGCGTTCTGAAGAACTGGTACAAGGCTTTTGATGCCTTGAAGACCGTTATCAAGACGAGCAAACTTTCAAAGAAGGTTGTCTTTCTTGACGAGCTGCAATGGATGGATCGTCCGAACGCAAACTTCGTTTCGGCACTTGAGAATTTCTGGAACGGCTGGGCTTCGGCACGCAAGGATGTTCTGCTGATCGTCTGCGGATCCGCAAGCTCATGGATTTTGCGCAAGATCGTTTACAACAAGGAGGGGCTGCACAACCGTGTTACCTATCGGATCCCGTTGCGTCCATTCTCTCTTGCGGAATGCGAAGCGTATGCAAAAGACCGCAGGCTTGAATTCACGCGCCGCCAGCTGGCGGAGCTGTACATGATTTTGGGAGGAGTTCCATATTACTGGCATTTCCTTGAGCGAGGTAAAAGCGTCGCCCAGAACATAGATGAAATGTTCTTTGCGAGAAACGACAAGCTTGAAAACGAGTTCGGGGAGCTGTATGCATCGCTTTTCCAGAGTCCGGAGCCATACATCAGGCTGGTTACGGCGCTTGCCACCAAGAAGGCCGGCATGACGCGGGATTTGCTTTCTGCGGCATCTGGTGTCGCCGAAAGCGGCAAGATGACGCAATGCCTTGACGATCTAGATCGTTGTGGTTTCATCAGGAAGTACACTCCGCTCGGAAGGGAGAACCGGGGGGCGGTCTATCAGCTGATGGACAATTTTACGCTCTTCTACTTCTCTTTCATGGCCACCGGTAGGGGCGGGGATCGTCGGTATTGGTCAAAACTCCAATCGACGAGAACCCATTCGACATGGGCGGGGCTCGCGTTCGAGCGACTTTGTCTCCAGCATGTTGATCAGATCAAGCGGGCGCTTCAGATCGGAGGCGTCTTGACAAATGAGCACGCCTGGTATTCGCCTTCTGCGCAGATAGACCTATTGATCGATCGTGATGACGGAATCATCAATCTCTGCGAGATGAAATTTGACGATGGCGTGCATATCATTTCAAAGCAGGAGTCGGAGAATGTCCGGCGGAAGAAGCTTGTGTTGAAGGAGGATACCGCGACGCGAAAGGCGGTGTATGTCACCTATGTGACGACAGAGGGCGTCAAGCGCAATGCATACGCAAATGACGTCCAGTCCGAGGTTACGCTTGACGACCTCTTTATGGAATAGCCGGACCGAATCGCGCAAGAGCCAATAACGGTTCATTGGCGGATGCGCCCCCGAAGGATAGATTTGCCGTTTGGGCATGTATGTAGTATGTTAAGCCGTGAGAGGCGAAAGGAAGAAACATCTTATGACGAGATTGGCGATATTGGCGGCGACGTTTGCCGCATGTCTCGCGGCACCGGCGGCGGAGGCATCCGCCGTTTGCCGCACATACGCGAACCCCGTTGACTTGCCGTATCGCATGCGTCCGGAGAAGGGGTGCGACTTTCGTGAGGGAGCCGATCCGGAAGTCGTCATGCATGAAGGGCGTTACTGGATGTTCGCATCGAAGTGCGGCGGATATTTCGTCTCCGACGACCTTGCTTCATGGCGGCTTGTCGCAACTGACGACCTGCCGCTGGAGGAGTATGCGCCGACGGTTTGGACGATGAATGGACGCATGTATTTCAGTTCTCGCGGCGGCAGCGTCCACAGGGCGGTTGACGCTGCCGCAGGGAAGTGGGAGCAGTTTGACCGGAAAATCCGCTTCACAGTGGATTCCAAGCTGTTCTTCGACGAGGGCAGGCTTTTCGACTATGCTGGCGCAGGCACCAACAGGGTGCCTATACACGTCCAGGAACTCGATCCGTCGACATTCGTTCCTGTCGGGCCGCGCATTCCGCTGTTCGAGATTGACGATCTGCGTTTCGGATGGGATGTCCGCGGCGACCATAACGAAATGACATTCCGGATCGGATACAAGGAAGGCGCGAACATTCTAAGGCGTGGCGGAGCGTACTATTTCCAATATGCGACCCCCGGCACTCAATTCGCGTCATATTGCGACGTGGCGATGACAGGCGCTTCGCCTACGGGGCCATTTCGCCGTCAGCGGTTGAATCCGTTCTCGTACAAGCCATGGGGTTACATAAAAGGGGCAGGGCACGGCTCCACCTTCCGCGACCGGCATGGGAACTGGTGGCACGTCACGACGGGTGTGGTGCGTGACGTGGACCGCAGGATAGTAATGTTCCCGGTGTTCTTCGATCCGGACGGCGAGATGTGGTGCGACACGGCTTTTGCCGATTGGCCGATTGCCGTTCCGGATCGCAAGGTGTCGGCGCCCGAAGAATGCCGCACAGGCTGGATGCCGCTTGCCTACTCAAAGCGGACTTCGGTGTCGTCGTCCGCCTCCGGCGCAAGCGGGGATACATTGGTCGACGAGGACATACGCACCTCGTGGAGCGCGGCCACCGGAAACCCCGGCGAATGGGCAGAGGTTGATTTCGGTGGCTTGGCGGAGGTGCGCGCCGTGCAGGTGGCGTTCGCCGACGATGGGAATCCCGACGCCTGGCGCAGGAAAGGCGTGGCCAGACGTTGGCGGCTTGAAACCTCGGTGGACGGCAATGCCTGGCGCACGGTCGTGGACGAATCGGCAGCCGCTGATGCGTCCGACCATCCATATCGCGCGTTTGAAAAGCCTCTTCGCGTCTCCAGGTTACGTGTCGTGTGCGTGGCAATGCCAGAAGGAACCAGATTCGCCTTGCGAGAGATCCGTGCATTCGGACATATTGACAAACCACGCCCATCGCCGCCGAAAGACTTTGTCGCCATCCGTGACAAAACGGACCGCAGGCGGATCAATCTTTCATGGAGCGTTTCGGAGGGGGCGACCGGCTATTTGCTGCGATATGGTCCACCCGGCAAATTGCATCTTTCGTTGATGGTAAGGGGTGATTGCAAGGCGGAAATACGTTCCCTCGACGCGCGACAAGACTACTGCTGGACGATCGAGGCGTTCAATGAGGCAGGATGGGCATCGGGGGCCTCTCCGTTTTTCATCCAAACACCCTGAGAATTGGAAACAACTGGAACAACTGGTAAAAACAACTTCTTAGGTTGTTTCAGACAAGTTGTTTTCATCATCAAAAGGTACGGCGGAGAATTACAGAGATGTGCCCATTTGGAAAATATGCAATCTTTACAGTTGATTGCGCGCCCGCTTTTTACTATCATTATCGGTGAAAGGAAAAACTGCAATGGAACTTGGAAAGAAAACATGGGTCTTTGCCGACGGCGATCTGCCGCCTCACGGCGATTCGGAGCCTTTCGGGCACGAGGCCCTCATGATTGTGAACAACGGTGAGAAGGACGCGACCATACAGCTGACGATCCTTTTCGACGACAAGGATCCCAAGGAGGGGATTGTGCTGCATGTCCCGGCACGGCGCGTGAACTGCTTCCGCATGGACATGCCGCTTGGCGACGACGGTTTCCAGCTGGGACCTGGCCAGACTGCGACGATAGTCGAGTCGGACGTGCCGGTAGTGGCCGTCTACGGGCGCCTTGACCGCCGCAAAGACATGGCATACTATCCTGTGCAAGGATACTCTTGCTAAAACCAGAAACTCTGGACTAGAAACCCGAGACACACAACTTACAACTCACAACTTACAACTCAAACACTTCTACCAATCATGTCCTACTACAACAAAGAAGAATCCAACAAGCGAATCGCCGCAGTGCAGGCGATCCTGGAAAAGAAAGACCTTGATGCGGCGCTCGTCTATTTCGACGAGCTTAACATCGCCAACGGCTGGTACCTCACCGGATGGTGCGGCCAGTTTGAGAAGGGGTCGGTGTTCGTTCCGCGCAAGGGCGAGCCTTGGCTTTTGGGCGGACCGGAGTCCGAGCCGTTCGCGTTGCAGTCCTCCGCCATCACCAAGATACGCTGCTTCCCGGTGTTCATGGTGCCTGAGGAGGAATACCCCAACGCCCATATCATCGGCTTTGAAGATCTCTACAGGGAGATGTCCGCCGCAGGAATGCCGTTGAAGCGCATCGGCGTGGTGGGCACGAATACGATTCCGCATCAGGTGTATCTCGATTTCCAGTCCGGTTTCGCCGGCGTGGAGCTGGTGGATATCACTGGCGATTACGAGGCGATGCGCGCGTACAAGAGCGAATGGGAGCGCGAGAACATGCTCAAGGCCGTAGGCCTGTGCGATCTCGCCTACGACGCGATGCGTGCGAAGATTCGTCCAGGCGCGTTCGAGTATGAAGTTGCCGCCGCAGGCGAGGCGGTGTGCCGCGCGAATGGGGCCACGAACTTCGCGTATTCCACGATCGTCGGCTCGGGCGAGCGCGCCAATGCGGTCGTTCCCACGGCCACCAACAAGGAGATGAAGGACGGCGAACTCGTGATGATCGGCATTGCGCCGCGCTTCAACGGCTATGCCGGCACGTTCGGCGACACCTTGCCCGTGAACGGCACGTTCACGCAGGACCAGAAGGACGCCATGAACCATCTTCGCGAGGTGATGTGGCTTACGAAGGGAATGCTCAAGCCCGGCGTCAGCGGCAAGGAGATCGACGTGCCTGGCCGCGAATACTTCAAGAAGCACGACCTGTTCAGGTATCTCGTATGCCCGTTCGCCCACACCATCGGTCTCATGGAGGCGGAACTTCCGTTCTACGGGCCCAATTCCGAAGATGTGCTTGCACCCGGAATGACGGTGATGGTGGACGTCAGCTTCTTCGGCCATCCGAAGTGGAACGGCGCGCGCATCGAGACAGGCTACGTCATCACGGAGAACGGTTGCAAACCGATGTCGCCTCAGATGGACGAGTACTTCTCGAAGAGCTTGTGACGCCTCGCGCGCGGGAAGGGCGGATGGTCCGAAGGCGCCTTCGCCTTTCCCGTCGTGACTCAAATAAAAGACAAACTGGAGGTTGATGCTATGAACG
>JAEEGL016591517.1_pt1 | contig 11959 bp, 7 predicted proteins | sample 9134231 | NCBI WGS metagenome assembly JAEEGL01 (sample SAMN16246548, study PRJNA631951) | gut metagenome | biome: gut microbiome; feature: rumen; material: fiber-attached | host: Bos | place: Iran: Karaj | collected 2018-10 | reverse complement strand
CAGGGCGCCGCCAATATCGGTTCCGCGCTGTTCGGCGGTATTCCCGCAACAGGAGCTATCGCACGTACAGCCGCAAATGTCAAGAACGGCGGCAGAACGCCTATCGCAGGTATTGTACATTCAATAGTCCTGCTTATCATACTGCTGCTTCTGATGCCGTATGCGTCGATGATACCCATGCCTACCATTGCGGCCATACTCTTTATGGTAGCATATAATATGTGCGGCTGGAAGAACATCCGCAACATCTTCAAGACCGCCCCTAAAAGCGATATCTTTGTGCTTGTCGTGACTATCGTGCTGACGGTGGTATTCGATCTGGTCGTTGCAATAGGCGTGGGAATGGTGCTTGCGGCGTTACTCTTTATGAAGCGCATGGCAGATGTTACCGAGGCGCACGCATGGATAGACGTTGACGACGAGGACACCGATGTGGACAACATTCTCAGAAAGACCATACCCGCGCATACAAGAGTTTATGAGATAAACGGGCCGATGTTCTTTGCCGCATCCGAAAGATACAAATATATGCTGGACGACAACGACATCGACGTGCTCATCATAAGGATGAGAAATGTTCCGGCCATAGACTCGGCGGGCGTGGAGGCGCTTTCGCAGATAGTTAAGCGCTGCGAAAGAGAAGGTGTCATAACAGTGTTCTCCCATGTGAACGAGCAGCCTCTTCACGCCATGACAAAAGCCGGGCTGTATGAGAAAGTCGGGAAAGAGAACTTCTGTTCGCATATAGACACCGCTCTTGCGCGCGCGGAAGAGATAGAGACCGAGTGCAGAGCTTCGCTCGCACACAGCTGATCCGATCAGATATTTGCAAACACCTCCTGTGGTTCCGTAAACTACAGGAGGCGTTTTCTTTGCCTGTGCGGCTTATATTTGACAAGCATGGAATTTTATGGTATAATATTGTCAGATAATGCCGGGTGCAATTTTCGCTCCACGGGAAAACGAAACCAACAATAACCGAGAGTAAAAAAAGTATGGTTTAATGCCGATATGAAAGAAACAGAAAAAAAAGAACAAAAAAAACCGACCGGTACCGGCGGCAAGCGATTTCGCATCACTTCCGCGCAGGTAATACCCATTAGCTTTCTGCTCGTCATCATAGTGGGTACGCTGCTGCTATGGCTGCCGATATCTACCGAGCCCGGAGAAGAAACGGATCTTCTCACCGCGCTGTTCACTTCCACCACCTCGGTATGCGTTACCGGGCTTGTCGTTGTGGATACATATATCCACTGGACGCTGTTCGGCAAGATCGTGATACTGTGCCTGATACAGCTGGGCGGTCTCGGAATGATCTCGGTCACTTCAATCATAATGCTGGTAGCCCAGAAGAAGTTCAGCCTCGGTATGACCGTGATGCTGCACGATTCCTTCAACCTGAATTCATTTTCGGGGCTCATGCGCTTTCTGGTGCGGGTATTCAAGGGAACGCTCATTGTCGAGGGCGTGGGTGCGCTTTTGTATCTGCCGGCGTTCATACCGCAGTTCGGCGCAAAGGGGATCTGGTACTCGGTATTCAATTCGATATCGGCATTCTGTAACGCGGGCATTGACATAATTGGTCCGGACAGCCTGATAAGCTACAACAGCAATGTTCTCGTAATGGTAAATACAATGATGCTGATAATAATGGGCGGTCTGGGATACATAGTCTGGTTCGATGTATATACCGGCATCAAAAAAGGCATAAAACGGGAATTCTCCCCCATTCAGGTGTACAAACGGTTCAGCGAGCATACAAAGCTTGTGCTGACACTTACGCTGATACTCATTTTAGGCGGCGCGGTCGCTATATTTATAATGGAATACTCAAACCCGCTCACCATCGGGAATATGCCGGTCGGCGACAAGATACTCAACAGCCTGTTCCAGTCGGTGACGTTCAGAACGGCGGGATTTGCTTCGGTACCGCAGGGGGGACTGCGGGAATGCACCTGCGCTTTCGGCGATCTGCTGATGTTCATAGGCGGCTCACCCGTCGGTACCGCCGGCGGTATAAAGACGGTAACGTTCTTCGCGGTGGTACTAAATGCGCTTTCATATATAAGGAACAGGAACGAAGCCGTTGTATGCAACAGGCGCTTTTCCCCCGAAACGATACGAAAGGCAGCCGCGGTAATGACAGTGAGCTTCTGCGTTGCGTTCGTTATGTTGCTGCTTCTTATGGTAAGCTGCGATGTTTCGCTCACGGACGGCGCTTTTGAGGTGTTCAGCGCGACCTTTACCGTCGGGCTCACAAGGGGGCTTACACCCACACTGAACACAGCGGGCAGGTTAATAATAATCCTGTGTATGTATCTCGGCAGAATAGGGCCTATCTCCATGGCGCTGTTCTTTACCGGAAAAAAGAACGATCAGAACAAGGTCAAGCATATCTCCGGCGACTTTATCGTGGGATGATGAATGTTTTTCAGTTTACAGCAGTGGAGACGGGTTCGCCGCTTATCGGAATTGTTGCCCAAAACAACCGTAAACCGTAAACTGAAAACCAATTACTTAAAAGCAGGTGATAACAATGCCAAAATCTGTGGTAGTATTCGGACTTGGACAGTACGGAAAAAGTCTCGCGCTCAATCTCAGCAATTCCGGCGCGGATGTTATGGTGGTCGATAAGGATGAGGAGCTTGTGGCTTCGATAGCCGGCGAAGTTACGGAAGCTAAAGTCGCCGACCTCGAAAACGCCGATGCGATAAAAGAGCTTGGCATAGGTAATATGGACGTTGCCGTGGTAGCGATAGCTTCAAATCTGACGGCAAGCATCCTTTCGGTGGTAATATCCAAGGAAGAGGGTATTCCATACGTCATTGCGAAATGCTCCAACGAGCGTATGGGAACTATCCTGCTCAAAACCGGCGCCGATAAGATAATCTATCCCGAGGCGGAAATGGGCGCAAGATCCGCGAGAGTGCTTACATCGACCGATTTTCTCGATTTCTTCAATATAGATGACAACCTCTGCGTAGTTGAGATGAAGCCACATTCGGACTGGATAGGTAAGAGTCTCAAACAGCTCAACCTCCGTGAAAAATACAACATCAACGTCGCTGCGCTGAAATACCGCAACGAGCTGCACGCCAGCTTTGATCCTGACAAACCGCTGAAGGAGAATTCCGACCTTCTTATCGTAGTCGAGAGGAAAAATCTAAAAAATCTCAAGAATCTTGAAAGATAAGATCATAGTTTTCTTGCTGCTATCTATAATAGTATCGTACAGGCCACCGCTAATGCGGTGGTCTCAGACTGTCAAAGAAGTCGCTTACGCTTGAGAAGAGGGCAGACGTTCAGGCGGGGGCTCTGCCCCCGGAACCCCCGCCAAAGGGGCCTAACGTCGGCCCCTCTGGACTCTCCGCGCCAGCGTGACGCTGGACCCAATCCGCGTCAATACTTTGTGCAGACTCGGCAGCTTTCGTCCGCGCCACTGCCGCAGTGGAAACGGATATGGATTGCTTTTTTGACACGCTGAGGCCACCGCTAATGCGGTGGTCTTTTGCTTTTAATGCTGTTCTGTATCATCTCTGCAGTTGTGTTCTCCGAAAAAAACTTAATGATTTCTTAATAATTCCCGTGATATAATGTAGTCACAGCAAGAGAAAAACAGGAGGTAAGCAAAAATGTATCTGAACATTCTGAAAAGAGACCTGAAGCGCAAGAAAACGATGAATGTGATAGTTCTGCTGTTCGTGATACTGTCCGCGATGTTCTCCGCATCCAGTGTCAACAACATAATCGCTGTATCGACAGGCATAGACTACTACTTCGAAAAGGCGGGAATGACAGACTACTTTGTTATCGCGCTTGACAGTCACAGCGATGATATTGAAGAGAAGCTCAGAGCTGAACCGTCGGTCACTGAAATGAGAAGAGAACGTTCGATATTCGTTGACAATTCGAACTTTACACGCGAAGGAAAAAAACTCGCCGATATGAACGTAGGCATTATAATTACACCCGAAAATGCCAAACTCAATTATTTTGACATCAACGACGAAAAGATCACCGAAGTAGAAGCAGGAAAAGCATATATCTCCGGAAGTGTACAGTCATTAACCGGAATAAAAGTCGGCGATAAGTTTACTTTCGAAATAGGCGATGTCAGGCGGGAATTCGAGTATGCCGGATTTGCAAAAGACGCATTCCTCGGATCGCCGTTCATGGCAAATCCGAAATTCATCATAAATCGAGAGGATTATGATATCATCGCTGCGGACGAGCGCGCAAAAGCCTCCGAGGGCAGCACATACTGCATCAACACAAACGATATGTCCACGCTTGAAAAGACATTTACCGGAATAGACGGTATCCTTTTCGACGGAAGCAAAGAACAGATAAAAACATCATACATAATGTCAATACTTGTCGCTGCCCTGCTGCTTATTGTGAGCGTTTGTCTGATACTTGTGGCATTCGTGGTCCTGCGCTTCACGATAAGGTTCACGCTTGAAGAGGAATTCCGCGAGATAGGTGTGATGAAGGCTATCGGCATAAAGAACGGACAGATACGCGGACTTTATCTTGTGAAATATCTCGGTATCTCCATAGTCGGTGCGCTGATAGGATTTATATGCAGTCTCCCCTTCGGCGATATGCTGCTCGCGAGCGTTTCCGAGACAATGGTACTCGGAAGAGAGAACTCGCTTATCATATCGCTGCTGTGCTGTATCGCGGTAGTAGGCATAATTATGCTGTTCTGCTGGGGAAGCACCCGCAAGGTAAAGAAGCTCTCCCCCATCGATGCTGTGCGAAGCGGTCAGACCGGTGAGCGGTTCAGGAAAAAGAGCATCATGCACCTCGGAAAGAGCAAACTCGGAACGACCGGATTCTTAGCGCTCAACGACGTACTCAGCAGCAAGAAGCAGTACGGCATAATCACTCTCGTGTTCACCATTCTGATACTGCTCGTCATGATACTTGCGAACACAGCCAATACCCTCAGCGGCGAACAGCTGCTGTTCCTGTTCGGAACGACAAAGAGCGATATTTATATCGGCCTGAAAAACGAGCTTACCGAAGCTGTCGGCGACCCGGAAAACTGCGACGACATCCTGAAAGATGCGATGAACAGGCTCGAGAAAACACTTGCGGACAACGGTATGCCCGGAAAGGTCCACATAGAGAGGATGTATCAGATACCGGTATCGTTCGGCGACGAAAAAGTGAATGTAATGTTCCAGTACTGCCCGCAGACAAAAGCAAGTGACTACGTTTACGAGAAAGGCACCGCGCCTGTGTATGCGGATGAGATTGCGGTGACGCCTCCGATAGCGGAACGTCTCGGAGCAAGGATAGGCGATACCGTCACGCTCAAAGTCAACGGTGAAGAGCGCAGATGTATGATAACCGCGTTCTTCCAGAGCTTCAATCAGCTCGGAAAGATCGGAAGGCTGAACGAAAGCTTTGATCTGAAAGGAACCTCGCTTGCAAGCGCACACGCGTTCCAGATAGATTTCGATGATGATCCCGACAAGGCAGAGACAGAAAGACGCATCGGCATTCTGAAAGCCCATTACGACACTGACGATGTTTACAATGTTTCGGATTATGTGAAGGACAGTACCGGTTCCGCGGACATTATTACCACAGTCAAGAACATGATACTTCTTATCACGCTTGTGATAGTTATGCTTATCGCCGTGCTTATGGAGCGCTCATTCATCTCGCGTGAGAAGCCGGAGATCGCACTTATGAAAGCGATAGGCTTCAACAACATCTCCGTAATAGCACATCACACCATACGTTTCACAATAGTCTCGCTCGTTTCCTCCGTTATAGCCGCAGCGCTGTGTATGCCGCTCACCAAGCTTACTATCGACCCGATAATGGGCATCATGGGCGCCGTGAACGGTGTGGGATACGAAATACGCCCCGCAGAGATATTCTGCATCTACCCGCTTATGATCCTCGCTGTGACTGTACTCGCGGCACTGTTCACGGCGCTTTACACCAACACGATAAAGTCATACGATACCGCATACATTGAATAATTGATAATTGACAATTGATAATTGATAATTGATAATTGTGGTGTCCGCTGCGCGGACGATTTTAAAAATGCTGAAAACCGATCAGTTCAGAAACAAGGAGAATTACTATGAATACGATACTTGAAGTACAAGACCTCTGCAAGACCTACATAGTGAACAAGCGGCAGAACAACGTTCTGCGGAATGTGGATTTCACTGTTGAAGAGGGCGAAATGGTCGCGGTAATGGGTCCCTCCGGCTCGGGTAAGTCCACCCTGCTCTACACCGTTTCGGGAATGGACAGAATGACTGCCGGAACAGTGAAATTCTGCGGGAGCGACATATCGGCACTGAAAGACGACGAGCTTGCAAAGCTGCGACTTGACGATATGGGATTCATATTCCAGCAGATGTATATGCTGAAAAATCTGACCGTACTCGATAACGTGATACTTCCCGCCTGCAAGAGCGAAAAGCGCAGGGAGAAACGCTCCGAGACCGCACAGCGCGGACGTGACCTTCTCAGGAAGCTGGGCATACAGGATATTGCCGACAACGACATAAACGAAGTCTCCGGCGGACAGTTACAGCGTGCCTGCATTTGCAGGAGCATGATAAACTCACCGAAGATGATATTTGCCGACGAGCCTACCGGAGCGCTCAACCGCAGTTCCTCGGAGGAAGTAATGGAGGAACTTGCAAGGCTCAATGAGGAAGGCACAACAGTGATGCTCGTTACTCACGACGCAAAAGTCGCTGCAAAATGCACAAGAGTGCTATTTATAGTTGACGGGAACATAAAAGGCGAGTATAATATTAATAAGGACGATTCACTGCGCGACCGCGAGCGCGGCCTGAACAACTGGCTCATGGAAATGGGCTGGTGATCGGCATAATTCCCCTGACGTAGGAGAAAACGCGGAATATATATCGTCCCGGGAGAACTTATGGACATTCTGATAGTTGAAGACAATAAGGGACTGCTGCAGCTGCTCACCGACTTTCTCCGTGCGGAGGGCTACACGGTGAGCACCGCGGAAAACGGTGAAAAAGCCTTGTCTCTGTATGAAAAGTACGGGGCAAGGCTCGTTCTGCTCGATATAAATCTGCCCGACACGGACGGCTTCGCCGTATGTGCGAAGATACGCGAGAACGGCAATACCCCGATAATAATGCTCACCGCGCGCGTCGGCAAGGAGGACAAGCTGAACGGGTTGATACTCGGCGCCGATGATTACATAGAAAAGCCTTATGATATCGACATACTGCTCGCGAAGATAAAGGGGATATTCAAACGGCGATTTGCCGACGACAAGCTCACCGAGGGCGACATTACGCTCGACCTCGCCGCAGGGACCGTAACAAAATGCGGAAAGCCTGCCGACGTTTCTGGAAAGGAATTCGAACTGCTGAAACTGCTTATCGAGAACAAGGGTCAGACGCTTACAAAAGACCGCCTGTTCAACGCCGTATGGGGCATAGACAGCGATTCCGAGCAGCAGACGCTTACCGTTCATATAAAATGGCTTCGTGAAAAGATAGAGGACGACCCGAAGAATCCCGCACACATCGTTACCGTCTGGGGCAAGGGCTACCGTTGGGAGGGCTGATATGAAAAGCTTTGACAGGCTCGCCGCGGTGATCGTTGTGCTTATGGCGGGCGTATTCGCGCTTGTGAACATACTGTTTCTGACCGTGAACGAACCGGATCCCGGCTTGCGTAAAGTCGAGGTGCAGCGTGTTGTCCGTATGATATCCGAGACCGGCGAAATACCCGATACAAGCGGCTTCGCGACGATAACCGGCGTGTACGGGAATGACGACAAGGACAGATTTTTCGAGTCGGACAGCGACTACGTCATCCGCGAGGTGAACGGCAGACTGTACCGTGTGGAATACTCCGACAAGCGCGATACAGGCTCTGCCCTGCTGTATGTGAACATCACACTCGGTATTTTCTGCGCCGTTGTTATCGCTATCCTGCTGTACATACGGCACAGCGTAATAAAGCCGTTCGACAGGATGCTCACTTTACCGTATGAGCTTGCAAAGGGAAATCTCACCACCCCGCTCGAGGAGTCGAAAAGCCGCTATTTCGGGAAGTTCCTCTGGGGACTGGATATGCTCCGCGAAAAGACTGAGAAGTCGAAGCAGGCGGAGCTTGCGCTGCAAAAAGAAAAAAAGACAATGATGATGTCACTGTCTCACGATATAAAAACGCCGCTCTCCGCGATAAAGCTCTACTCTGCGGCTCTCTCGAAAGGCATCTACACCGACGGGGAAAAGCAGCGTGAAGCGGCTGTCAGCATCGGCGAAAAGGCGGACGAGATAGAGCGTCTGGCCGCAGAGATAATGAAATCCGGCAGCGAGGATATAATGCAGTTCGACGTTAAGGACGGCGAGTTCTATCTGTCGGATGTCATAAACAGCATCCGCTCGTACTACCTTGACAGGCTCACCGGAACGGAGTTCACGGTCGGGAAACTGCACGACTGCATCATAAACGGCGACCCGGACAGGCTCACCGAGGTGCTTCAGAACATCATCGAAAACGCGATAAAGTACGGCGACGGACGCAGTATATCCGTAAGCTTCTCGGATGAGGAAAACTGCCGTCTGATAACGATCACAAACAGCGGCTGCACACTGCCGGAAGCGGAACTCACGCACATATTCGACAGCTTCTGGCGCGGCTCGAATGTCGGCTCAAAGAGCGGCAGCGGCCTCGGCCTGTACATCTGCAAACAGCTTATGAACGCTATGAACGGCGACATTTTCGCGGAGTCCCGCTGCGGCGATATGCTCGTCACGGTAGTCTGCCGGAAGAAGTAGAGCCCTTCCCTCTTCGTCACGATTTCGATCCGTCGGCGAAGCCGACACCACAATTGTCAATTGTCAATTATCAATTATCAATTCCGCTTGTTCATTCTGAACAAGCGGTTATTCTATTATCGTTATGACGTCTTTGAGCACATACCCGAACATGGGCGCTGAGCGCGTGGCATTCTCGATAAAGCCGCCGTTCAGGTCGCAGGTGTTGTTTACGTTGAACGGGTCAACGCCGGTGTAGTTTCCCTTGAACACGTCCTTTTTCCCGTTGATGAAATCGTTTGTGAGCTGCTTTATTATATCGGCGCTCCCCTCAGCAGCGATATAGCTGTTGAGCTCCAGCATTTCCACCCAGCCCTTCTCAAAACCGGCACCGATGTCGTTTCCGTGGACATTACCGCTTACATAGTCCTCGATGCGCCTGTTCGCGAGCACTGCCTCACAGGCTCCCACGATATAGGGCGACCAGTTGATACGCGAACTGATTATTGAGGAAGTCGGCGCGACATTTACCATACTCAGGTTATAACCGATGTGATATACGTCCTTCTCGCCGAAAACCTCTTCACAGGCTACCGCGGGTCCGGTCGTGTCGGAATGCTGCGATATCACCACACAGCCACGCTCTATAAGCTCGTCCGCGCATTTCTTCTCGATAGTATAGCTCGACCAGGTATCGGTGTATTTTACTTCCATTACCGCCTCGGGAACGACAGACCGCACACCGAGGAAGAACGCCGTATATCCCGAAATTACCTCCGCATAGGGGAAGGCCGCCACATAGCCGATCTTCGCCTGTCCGGGGGTAATCTTCTGTTCACTTATCATCTCTCTGAGCTTCATTCCCGCGACAACGCCCGAGATGTATCTCCCCTGGTATATCTCCCCCATGAACGTGTGGTAATTGCTGTAAACCGGGTCTTCATCCGCGTTGTAGCAGGTCGCCTGACAGAACTGTATCCCGGGGTGCTGCCCTGCAAGCCGCTTGGCAGTCTCGCCGAAGCCGAAGCTCGTGGTAAATATGATATCGCAGCCCTCGTCAACAAGCTCGGTTATCGCTTTTTCCCCGCCGCCGCTGTCCGGAATGTTGCTTTTCTCAATTATCTCCGCTTTTTTGCCGAGCTTCTTCTCGACATCTCTCTTGGCGCGCATGAAGTTTGCGGAATATGGCGTGCTTTCATCGCCGTCATACACAAACCCGACCTTTATCGACTCGCGGGAATCATCCGATGCAAGCGTAACGAAATGCACCGCCGCGAATATCGCGATAACGATAAGCGCAGTGGCCGCCGTTATCGCATATACTTTCTTCATATCAAATGTCATCTGACTGCCTCTTTCCGTAGATGCTCTCTATGTCTATCCTGCCGTCGTTTAGTAGTTTCAGCATTATATCCGCGATAACGGGGTCGAACTGCTTTCCCTTGCAGCGTTCGAGCTCACCTATGACATAATCCATATCAAGCTTCTTTCTGTAAACACGATTGGCGGTCATAGCGTCAAATGCGTCCGCGACACCGATTATACGGCCGTATATCGGTATCTCCTCGCCTTTGAGGCCGCTTGCGTAGCCGGATCCGTCATACCGCTCGTGGTGGTACAGCGCGCCGTCAACAACATTCTTTACGATGGTGAAATCCTTCAGTATCTCGCCGCCGCGCGTAACGTGCGTCTTCATAACCGCGTATTCCTCGTCGGTAAGCTTTGCGGGTTTGTTGAGGATACTGTCGGGTATGCCTATCTTGCCGATATCGTGCAACAGCGCAGCCTTGCGCAGATTTTCGCATTCTTCGTCATCAAATCCGAGCTCTTTCGCTATCATCACCGAGTATTCGGAAACGCGCTGCGAGTGCTGGCTGGTATTCTCATCCTTCGCATCTACGGTCTTGGCTATCGCAAGGATCGTCTGATTGCCCATCTCGATCTGCCGCTCCGCAAGCTCGATGTGCTTCTGCTGTATCGCGAGAGTGCGCTGGGTCTGCGTTCTTGCGATAAACCATGTGAACCACGCTACCGACATGATACCCACAAGCACCATATAGATGATAAACCAGTGGTTGTCGTATATCTCCTTCTCCTTCACCAGAACGTAGGTGCTTTCCTCAAGCACGTTCTCCCTTTCGCTGTCAAGCACTGCGACGCGGAAAACATATCTTCCCGAAGGCAGGTTCGTATATGTAACGGACGAAAGCTCGCTCTGATATACGACAGTCGGCTCCGTATCAAAGCCTTCGAGATAAAAACGCACGTTCGGGTCGTCGATAGTATAGTTGATGACCTCCGGGAACAGCTCTATCCTGTTCACGCCTCTGGCAATGTCGAATTCCTCGCCGCGAATGACGGGGTATGTCACGCCGTCGAGCTTCACCGTATTCATCAGCATTCTGTAGGAGCGTTTGTTGCTCGAGTATGTCGCGGTATCTATCAGATACACGCCCGTATCAGCGGAGATGTAAAGTCCGCCGTTCTCGTCGCGGTAGTTCCACGAGTTCGCGGTGAGCGACACGTTAAGACCGCTCTTGTTATCGAGCAGCTCATAGTTCATATTCTCCACATCGTCAATGACATCCTGCTCATTAACTACATAAATGCCTGCGCTGCCGAGCACAAAGAGCTTTCCGCTGCTGCTGGTCCATATATCGTAGTTGTTGAAATACGGGAAATTTTCAAGCTTACGGATGTTGAAGTCCTTGTCCATGCAGCAAAGACCGTTGCTCGTGACGATTAGGATGTTCTCTCCGTCGGTGCATTTCGTCATTCGCAGAATAACACCGGAGGAAAGCCCGTCGTAGCGGGTAAGCGTCCTGACGGGTCCGCTGTTCCTTATCACCACGATGCCGTCGCCGTCTGTCCCGGCGAGCACCGCGCCATCGTCGGTCTCGAGCAGGCTGAGTATCATGGCATTGGAGAAGCCGTCGCCGTAAGTTATAGTTCCTTTGATACCGTTCTCGTCTATGAACGAGATACCCGTATCACCCGCTGCGGCGATCGTGCCGTCGGAAAGCTCGAGCACGGTGCGGGCGCGATTCCCGAAGGAGCCGCTCGTACTGTCGTATATCACCCTGCTGCCGTCCGGGGAGACTTTGATAAGGCCGTTTCCGTAGGTGCATATCCACAGGCAGTTTCTCGAATCCTTTCTAATACAGCGT
>JAEEGL014626375.1_pt1 | contig 11959 bp, 6 predicted proteins | sample 9134231 | NCBI WGS metagenome assembly JAEEGL01 (sample SAMN16246548, study PRJNA631951) | gut metagenome | biome: gut microbiome; feature: rumen; material: fiber-attached | host: Bos | place: Iran: Karaj | collected 2018-10 | reverse complement strand
ATTTGATTTTATATTATTAAAAGAAGTATATTTAGCTACTATTAATAGAATTCTTAGAACAAGTAATAAACACAGTGAAAAAAAGGAAATAATTAAACAAATTAGAAAGTATTTTAAAGATCATTTTGGAAGAAAAACAAAATATTTTTCTAATTTATCTAGATCATATAAATTATCATATTATTTGATTAAATTTAAATTGTATTTTATTTTATCTTTTCTTTTTAAAATGAAAGGAGGAAAATAAATGAAAAAAATTGCAATATTTCAAAATGAATTAAGTATGGGAGGTATTCAAAAATCTCTTGTAAATCTATTAAATGAAATAGATTATAGTAAATATGAAATAGATTTGTACTTGTTTAGTAAAGAAAATTTCTTTAACAATGAATTACCTAAGAAATTAAATATTATTTATTTAAATAAATTACCATATACAAGTAGGTTTGTTTTTTTCTCTCTTTTAAAAAAAATTAAACATTATAAGATAGAAAAACAATATGATATAGCAATTGATTATAATAGTTATGATCAAGGGTGTGCTCTTGCATGTTTAAATACAAATGCTAAAAAACATATTATGTGGGTTCATAACGATGTTTCAAGAGAACAAAAGAATGATATTAAATATAGAATATTAAGATTCTTTTTTAAATCAAAATATAAACATTTTGATAAATTCGTTTGTGTATCTAATGGATTAATAGAACCTTTTAAAAAATTAAATAAAATAAAGCATAATAATTTTGAAGTTATTAGTAATCTTGTCTTATCAGAAGAAATAATTAAAAAATCAAAAGAAAAAGTAGATATAGTGGTTGATTCTAATAAATATAATCTTGTAAGTGTTGGAAGATTTGTTATTCAAAAAGGCTTTGATATTTTAATAAACGATATGAAAGAAATTGTATCTAAAAGAAAAGATATTCATCTTTATATAATTGGGGATGGAAAACAAAAAAAGAAATTAGAAAGTTTAGTAAAGAAAAATAATTTAGAAGATTATATTACATTCCTAGGAAGTAAATCTAATCCTTTCAAGTATGAAAGATTAATGGATGGTTTTGTTTTAGAATCAAGATATGAGGGACAAGGTATTGTTATATTAGAAGCAAAAGTATTAGGACTTGATTTAATAATTCCAGATAGATTAAAAGATTATATTGAAGATGTTCCTTTTACAAATGATGTTTGTAAAACTATTCTTTCACTAAAAAAGAAAAAAGAAAAAGAAATTGATATGTTAGAAAAGTATAATAAAAATATTATTAAAAAAATTAACATGTTATTTGATGAAGAAAAATAGGAAAATAGATTCCTATTTTTTATTATTATTTATTATGTCAAATTATGTATAACTTCTTGTAATATATAGTGTTTTTTTAGATGTTTAATAGACTATAATTATTTTATAGTGTATACTTTATATAAAGTAAGATGGTGATATATTATGAAAAAATTATTTATTAATTCATTAATTGCTGTTATGATGTTTGTCATATCTCCATTCTTCGTATTTGCAGAGGAAAAGCAAGGGGTTGCTATAGGAGAGCCTTCACTACGATTAAGAAGTGGGCCTGGAACAAATTATGACACTATTACATTTATTCCATATTTATCAAATATAACTATTATTTCTTATGATTCTAGTACTGAAGGTTGTAGTGGTAAACCATGGGCTAAAGTAAAAACAAGCAATAATGTAGAAGGATATGCTTGTTCAAGATATATTAATGAAGTATCAAGTGATCAAATAGATGTAAATAATGCAAGTAGTGTTGTATCTAATATGACTGATTCAGAATTTGATGCATATTTAAATGGGCAAGGATTCCCTGAATCATACAAAGTAAAATTAAAAGAAATACATAAATTGCATCCTTCATGGGTATTTATTGGAACACCAGCAAGATATTCTTGGGAAAGTTCAATGCTTGAAGAAGATGAATTTGTATCATATAACGGAGATACAAGTCCTGGAAATAGTTTTTTAAATGTCAATAAAGCGAGAGCTGCTGAAGGTCAAGAAGGATATTTGTCAACACAACCTGCTGATTATAACTACTATACAAATACTTTTATTGCACATGATGGTACATATTGGTTCCAAGCTAATACACAAGCAATAGCTCACTTTATGGATCCAAGAACGTATTTAAATGAAAAAAGTATCTTCTCTTTTGAAGATTTAACATATGATAGTACTTGTCAGACAGAAGAAGCTGTAAAAGCTGTTTTAAGTTCTGATTTCTTAAAACAATATTCTGGATACTTTATGCAAGCTGCTAGAAACTATAATGTTTCTCCAGTTTATCTTGCATCTTTATCTAGAATGGAAGTTGGAACTGGAACTGGAAATATTTGTACAAATGGACATGCAGGAGTTTTAGCAGATGGAGTTAACTATTCTGGATACTATAATTTCTTTAACATCGGTGCTTCTTCATCAAGTGATCCAAAGTTAAAATCATTACAAAAAGCTAAAGAAAATGGATGGAATTCACCAGAAAAAGCAATAGTTAACGGATCATATATTATTTCAAAAAATTATATTCAATGTGGTCAAAATACTTTATATTATCAAAAATATAATTTATCATCAAAAGCAACAAAAGGAATATGGCATCAATATACAACTAATATTGATAGTTTAGCAAGCCAAGCTGCTACTACATTTAATTCCTATAAATCAATGGGTGTAATTGATATGCCATTTAAATTTGATATACCAGTATTTTCAGGTATGCCTGAATCTACTCCACTTCCACCTCTTGGAAATCCAAACAATTATATGAGAGAAATAAAAGTAAATAATTTATCATTAACAAATTTTGATTCTGCTAATGAAAAATATTCAATTACAATTGCATATACTGATAAAGTAACAATTACTGGTTCTGCAATTGCTGGAACATCTAGAGTTGATGGACTTGGAACATTTGATTTAACATCAGATAAACAAGTTCAAAAAGTAATTGTAACTAGTGGAAATGGAATTAAAAAGACTTATGAAATAACAATCAACAGATTGCCAAATCCAAATCAACAACAAAATCAAACAAATAATAATAACGATCAAAATTCAAACAATAACAACAATTCAACAGATAATAATCAACAAAATGGAGGTATTTCAATAACAAATGTTATTAATTCATCATCTTATAAAGTAAGTTCAGAATTCTTATCTAATGTAACATTTGGAAGTGATGTAAATTCATTAATCAATAATTTAAGAAAATATAGTGAAGCTGTTAGTATTACAGTTAAAAATTCAAATAATAATGTAAAAACAAGCGGAGTTATAGTTACAGGAGATAAAGTAACAATATCTACAGGTAACGAAGAAAAGACATATACAATTGTAGTATATGGTGATACAAATGGAGATGGAAGCATATCTGCAATTGACTTATTAAATGTGCAAAAAATAATAATTAATAAATCTAATTTAGGTGGTGCTTATTATAGAGCAGCTGATACAAATAAAGATGGAAAAATATCAGCAATAGATTTATTAAATGTGCAAAAACATATATTAGGAAAACTAATTATTAGTCAGAATTAGGAGGGTTTATGAATAAGACAAAAAAAATTATATTAGTATTTGTTGCTTTATTTAGTTTATTATCAACAATAATACCAGTAAATGCAGCATCACTATCACTAAGTAGTAGTGCAAGTACAACAAGTACTATTGTGGGAAATACATTTACAGTTACTTTTAAGTTTTCTAGTGGTAACCCATTAGGAGCAGTTGTATATTCAATGAGTTATGATCCAAATTATTTAACATTAACAAGTGGAACTCAAAGTAATGCGCTATCTTATACAGGATCACAAAAAAGTGATTCAGTAAAATTCACTTTTAAAGCTAAAGCAAAAGGAAGTACAACAGTATCATTTAAAATAAATGAAGCATTAGATTTTGATGGAAATACATTATCAGCTGGAAGTACATCAAAAACTATCACAATTAAAACGCAAGCAGACATACAAGCAAGTTATAGTAAAAACAATAATTTATCTAATTTAACAGTTAGTGCTGGTACTTTAGAACCAGCATTTGATAAAAATACTTTAGAATATGCTTTAACAGTTGAAAATGAAGTTAATCAATTAGCCGTTGATGGAAAAAAAGAAGATTCAAATAGTTATGTAGATGGATTTAAAACTTATGATTTAGAAGAAGGAACAAATAGAATTGAAGTAAAAGTAACTGCACAAAATGGAACTGCTAAAACATATGTAATAAATGTAACAAGAAAAGAATTAGCACCAATAAATGTAAAAACTGAAGAAGGTCTTGATTTATCTGTAGTAAGAAAAAAAGACTTAATAAAAAGTCCAAACACTAATTATGAAGAAACTACTATTAAGATTGGGGAAGATGAAGTTCCAGGATTTTATAATAAATCAACAAATACATATTTAGTTGGATTAAAAGATGAAGAAGGAACTATTAAATTATATGAATATAAAGATGAAAAATACTCATTATATAAAGAATTTTCATTTAATTCAATAATTATTACAGCTGCTGCTGCAAGTGATATTCCTAAAGGATATAAGGAAGAAACTATTAAAATTGGGGAAAATGATGTTGTAGCATACAAAGACGAAGAAAATAAAAACGATTTTTACTTAATTAGTGGAATTAACATTTCAACTGGTGAACAACATCTATATCAATATGATGAAAAAGAAAAAACACTACAAATATTTAATAATGATCTATTAACAAAAATAGATGATTTAAACGAAAAAAATAATAATTACTTATATGTTATTATTGGACTTGGAAGTTTATTAATACTAACATATATAATTATATTGATTTCAAGTATTAAAAATAATAAAAAGAAAATCAAAAAATTAGATAAAGAAATAGAAGAAGAAACAAATAAGAATGATAAAAAAGAAAAGAAAAAGAAGAAAAAGAAAGGTTTTGACTTTGGAGATGAAGATGTTTCTATATTAGAAGTTGATTTATCTAAAGAAGAAAATGATATTGATAATACTGAAGAAAAAATAGAAGAAAATAAAGAAGATATTGAAGAAAGTGTTGAAGAAGCATTAGAAAACACTACTTCTTTACAAGAAAATAAGAAAAAAAGAAGAAAAGAACTAAAAAATCAAGAAAAAGATGATATAATAGAAGAAGATATTTAATGAAAATCTTCTTTTTTTATTGGAGGACATAATATGAAAAAGAAAAAAATACAATATAGTAATATAATTGCAATATTATTTATAATATCTTCTATTTATTTAATAAATGCAGTTTTATTATTTGATAAAATAGAAAATTTATTAAGATACTTATTAATAGGAATAATTATCATTATAGATTTATATCTTTTATTTAGACTATTCTTTGGAAAAAAGAAAAAGAAAAGACGAATTATTTATTCTATAATACTACTATTATTCTCATTATCATTTGTATATGTAGGAAGTCATTTAAACAAAATATATTCTTATTTTGCAGATATGGATAAAGATATAGTTTATTCAACAAGTTTAGTTACACTTAAAGAAAAATATGTTCAACCAGTAAATAAGAATGGTGAGGTTGTACTATCAATAAAAAATAAAAAAATTGGTGTTAGTACAGACGGAGATCAAAAGAATCTTTCACAAACTATAATTGATAAACATAAATTAGATAAAGATAATGAAATTATTAATTTTGAAAGTAATGCTGAAATGATATTACAACTATATGATGGAAAACTTGACTATATCTTCTTACCTACTAACTTTATAGATATTTATAGTACACAAGAAGAATTTGAAGATATTGGAGAAAAAATAGTTGTAGTAGATACTGAAAAAACAACAGCTACTAAAGAAGAAGTACATTTAAGTGGTAGTTCAAAAGATGTTACAGAACCATTTACTATGTTATTATTCGGAATTGATTCTACTATTGATGGATTATCAAATGCTGATTCATTTAATGGGGATTCATTAATAGTAGTTACATTTAATCCAAAAACATTTACTGCAACAATGCTAAGTATACCAAGAGATAGTTATGTTCCAATTACATGTATGAATAATGTTGATAATAAGATTACTCACTCAGCTGGTCAAGGTGGAACTAATTGTGTTATAAAAACAGTTCAAAACTTCTTAGATGTTAAAATAGATTATTATATGAAAATTAACTTTACTGGAGTAGTTGAATTAGTAGATGCAGTTGGTGGAATTGAAATAGATGTTCCTTATAACTTATGTGAACAAAACAGTAAAAGACAATTTGGAGCAAATATGGTTTATATAAGAGCAGGACATCAAACATTAGATGGAGAACAAGCTCTAGCATATGCAAGAAATAGAAAGAATAATTCTAATATGTGTTCTGCTGAATGGACTCAAGGAGAAAGAAGTGACTTCGTAAGAGCAGCTCATCAACAAGAAGTAATACAAGCAATATTAGATAAAATGAAAGGTTTATCAAGCATAAGTGATTTAGAAAACATATTAAAAGTAGTTTCTAGAAACTTAGATACTAATATGGATCAATCAACTATATTCTCCTTCTATAATGTATTTAAAGATGTATTAATCTCTTCATCAAGTGATAAAGTATTCCATATTCAAAAATTATATTTAGATGGAACTGGTCAAATGATATATGATGAAAGAAGTAAATTAGTATTATGGGATTATATATTAAATAAAAAGAGTTTAGCAGCAGTTAAACAAGCAATGAAAGATAATTTAAGTGGAAAGAAAAATGATTTAATTAAAGAGTTCTCATATGTAATAAATGAAAATTATAAAGAAAAAGTAATTGGAGAAGGATATTCAGGAACAGAAAGATATGATTTACTAATTGATTTAACTGGTAAAACAATTACTGAAGCTCAAACATGGGCAAGTAATCATAATCTTAAATTAAATGTCGAATATGTTAAGAACACATCTAGAAAAGATCAAACCGTAATTGAACAAGAATACCCAACTAGTAAAAGAATTGATTTAATTCCAAACAGAACAATGACAGTAAAAGTAGTTAATAACTCTAACTCTGGAGAACCTGCTACAACTAAAGTAGATTGTGTTAAAGATCCAGCAGATAGTGTTTGTAAACTACCAAATCTAATTGGAAAAGATAAAGATGATTTCGATACATGGGGAAATAGTTTCTCAAATAAAATATCAAGATCATTTAAAAATGAAGAAAGTGACAAAAAAGAAGGTACAATTTTATCTATTAAGTTTGAAAACGGAGAAGATGTAAAAGTTGGGACTGCTGTTAAAGATTTAATAGGAAAAAATATGATTGTTAGAGTTGCAAAAAAAGCTAGTTCAAGTGGAGGAAGTAATACTAATACTGAACCTGGAAACAATAATAATGAACCTGGTGGTACAAATACAGAGATAGATAATACTAATACTGAGTCAGGTAATACTAATACTGAACCTAGTAATCCAACACCAGAACCAAGCAATACTGAAACAAATACTCCCGAACCAAGTCCAAGCAATAATGACAATAATGATAATACAGAAAATAATCCATAAAAAAATAGATTCGTCTATTTTTTTATTTTATTAAAAACTAGACATTTATTTAAATTCATAGTATAATTTCATAGATAGTTCTTAAAAAAAACGAAAGGAGATTTATTAAAAAATGATTAAAAAAACAAACGACACTAAAATTATTATTTTAGGTGGTTTGGGAGAAGTCGGTAAAAACATGTATTGTGTAATGCATGATGACGAAATTATTATTATAGATGCAGGTATTAGTTTCCCAGATGAAGGACTTTTGGGAATTGATTATGTCCTTCCAGATTTTACTTTTTTAAAACAAAATCAAGAAAAAGTTAAAGCACTATTTATTACACATGGTCATGAGGACCACATAGGTGCTATTCCTTTTTTGGTGCAATCATTAGAAATACCGGCTATTTATGCCCCAAATCAGGCTAAAGAACTAATTAGTTTAAAACTACAGGATAGAAATATTAGATATGATAATTTGTTTGCATATGACGAAGATACAGTAGTTAAATTAAATCATATGCAAGTTGAATTTTTTAGAACAACCCACTCTATTCCAGATTCTCATGGAATACTTGTTAAGACACCGGATGGAAATATAGTTACAACAGGAGACTTTAAATTTGACTTTACTCCTATTGGTCCTATGGCTGACTTACATAAGATGGCTAGAATTGGTGAAGAAGGCGTAGATGTTCTAATAAGTGATTCCACAAACGCATTAAACGAAGGTATAAGCAATAGTGAGGCAAAAGTTGACAATGCTTTAAATGATATTTTTGATCAACATACAACACAAAGAATGATAATTGCAACATTTGCATCAAATATTTATAGATTAAAACATATAGTTGAATCATGTTACAATCATGGAAGAAAAATGTGTGTATTTGGAAGAAGTATGGAAAATAACATTAAAATATCAATTGAAGGAGGATATATAGATCATCCGGATATTTTAATCACTCCTGAAGAAGCTAATAACTTAAAACCAGGAGAAGTTACAATTCTATGCACTGGATCTCAAGGAGAACCACTTGCAGCGCTTTCTCGTATAGCAAATGGAACGCATAAACAAATTAAATTAAGACCTGATGATGTAGTAGTATTCTCATCATCACCTATTCCTGGAAATGCAATGTACATTGGAAATACAATTAATAAATTATACTTACAAGGTGTTAAAGTATATACTACTCAATCATTATCTACTATTCATACGTCAGGACATGCTAATATGGAAGAATTAAAGTTAATGATTAGATTAATTAAACCAAAATACTTGATGCCATTCCATGGTGATTATAGAATGCTTAAAAGTCATGCTAATTTAGGTATAGATTGTGGAATTCCAAAAGAAAACACGTTTGTACTTCAAAATGGTGATGTTTTAAGCCTAGATAACCATGTTATTACTAAAGATACTCCAGTTATATCAAGTGATGTTTACATCGATAGTAATAGACTTGAGGAAATAAATAGTGCAGTTCTTCGTGATAGAAAGATAATGGCAAGTGATGGAATACTAGTTATAATAGCAAATATTGATATGAAGAATAAAAAACTATTAATTCATCCAAATATAACAACAAGAGGTTTCGTATTAGTAAATGAAAATGAAGAATTACTTAAAAAGATTGAAGTATGTGCAGAGAACATAATTCAAAACAAATTGAAAGAAGGAAATGTAACATTCAATGATATAAAAAGTCAAATTACAGCAGACTTATTTCCATTTGTATTTGACTTAACTGGAAGAAAACCAATTATCTTACCTGTAATTCTAGATATTAAATAATAATCCACATTAATTGTGGATTTTTTTATAAAAAAAGAAGAGGTTATTTTGCCTCTTCTTGTGCTCTAGTTTCTCTTACTACTGTTACTTTAATAGTACCAGGATATTGCATTGTTGATTCAATCTTGTCTTTAACATCTCTTGCAATCTTGTGAGCTCCTAAATCATCAACTTCTTCAGGTTTAACAATTACTCTTAATTCTCTTCCTGCTTGAACTGCAAATGTTTTATCAATTCCTGGAATATCATTTGCAACTTGTTCAAGTTGTTCAAGTCTCTTGATATAGTTTTCTAATGAATCATTTCTAGCTCCTGGTCTTGATGCTGATAGAGCATCAGCAATTGCAACTATTACTGCAATAGTACTATTGGCTTGAGTATCACCATGGTGAGATGCAATAGAATTAACAACAACTTCATTTTCATGGTATCTCTTAGCTATATCTACTCCTATTTCAACATGGCTTCCTTCAACTTCATGATCTATTGCTTTTCCAATGTCATGTAATAATCCTGCTCTTTTAGCAAGTTGAACATTTTCACCAAATTCACTAGCAAGTAATCCAGATAAGTGAGCTACTTCTATTGAATGTTGTAATGCATTTTGTCCATAACTTGTTCTAAAATGTAGTTTACCAACAATTTCAATTAATTCTGGATCAAACTTTGTTAACCCTAATTCAAATAAAGCATCATTACCATATTCAACAATCTTTTGTTTCATATCTTTACATACTTTATCATATAATTCTTCAATTCTAGTTGGATGTATTCTTCCATCTTTAACTAATGTCTCAAGTGTTACTCTTGCAATTTCTCTTCTTAGAGGGTCGAAACTTGAAAGTACTACTGCTTCTGGAGTATCATCGATAATTAAATCTACACCAGTAATAGCTTCAATAGTTCTTATATTTCTTCCTTCTCTTCCGATTATTCTACCTTTCATTTCATCATCTGGTAGATTAACTACTGTTACAGTTTGTTCATTAGCAATATCTGCTGCATATCTTTGCATAGCTATTGTAATTAAATCTTTTGCCTTTTTGTCAGCTTCAAGTTTTGCTTCGTCTTCTCTTTCTTTGATATACTCAGAAATTTCTTTAGACATATTCTCTTCAACTTTTTTCATTACTAATTTCTTAGCTTCATCACGAGATAACTTAGCAACTTTTGTTAATTGTTCAATTTCTTGTTGTCTTAATTCTTCTACTTTTGCGTATTCTGCTTGGATGTCTTTTTGAGATTCTAAAATAGCCTTCTCTTTTTCTTCTAGAGAAAGTTCTCTTTTTTGAAACAATTCATCACGCTTATCCATATTATTTTCTCTTTGGATAAGTCTATCTTCTGATATTTTTAATTCTTCTTTTTTCTCTTTTATTTCTTTATCTGTATCTAATTTTAATTTATGTATTTCTTCCTTTGCTTCAAATAATGAATCTCTTTTTATTTTTTCAGCATCTTTTTTTGCTTTATCTATTATATCTTCTGCTTTTTTATTTGAGTTATTTACTTTATTATTATTAATCAAATAATTAGTAGCAAAACCTGCTGAACCTCCAACCACAACTAGCAAAATAGAGATAATAATTTCCATAATTCTTCCTCCATTTTCTTAGTTATAAATATTAAATTAATTTATATAAAATTTAATTAATATCACTAATTCTATTGTAGGATGTTTAATCATTATTGTCAAAGACTTTTTATAAAAAAAGAAGAATATTATTCTTCTATTTTTTTAATATCTAATATGTTAAGTGAATTTAAAGTAGTTTTTATAATGTCTCCTTATAATTATGGATAATAAACTGTTTTTGTTTCTTTTTCCATTTCTAATCGTTTACGACAATCACAATCACTACCTGGATCTAATCTGTATGAATCCTTAGCAGCAATGTTATCTCCATAGCAGTGTGCAAATTCCGTTTCACCAACACTACATTGTCTACATTCCCAAACACCTGCAACATCTGTAGCACCAAAATGAGTTTCTGTTGATGCAGTTACACAAACACCGCAAAGCATTACACCTGGGCATGAATATGAAACTTCTTTTTTTGAACATCTTGAAGATCCTGCTGAACTTGAATATCCTTGAGGACAAGAATTAATTCCTTGATCTTCACTTTGATAAGTAGTAAAAGTACCTCCTTGGCAATAATGATTTGCCTTACAACTTACACAGACATCAGTATTAGCAGGTAAATAATTTTTTGAAGTACAAGTTACTTCTTTTCTAACATAAACATTTGCTTCTCTTGCTTCACAAACTGTTTTATTTTTTGCTATATCTATGATAGTATATTCAGGAATTATTGAAGTAACTGTAGTTACACTAAATACTTTACTTCCTCCACTATGATCTGGATCACATCCTGAATCATCATCTGAACATCCATAATAAATTGTTCTATCATCAGATGTCCAATCTGTTGAATCTCCACTATCAGTACACGAAGGTGCTATTTTATCGACATAAACATTTACTGTTTGTTCAGTGCATGTTCTTTTATTTCCTGCCATATCTTTTATTGTGTATGCATTAAGATTAGTTGTTTTTAATGTAGATGTATACTTATGCGATGATCCACTAAAACTTGAATTACATCCAGAGTTTATACCATTAGATTTTGGATCATT
>JAEEGL014276807.1_pt1 | contig 11959 bp, 9 predicted proteins | sample 9134231 | NCBI WGS metagenome assembly JAEEGL01 (sample SAMN16246548, study PRJNA631951) | gut metagenome | biome: gut microbiome; feature: rumen; material: fiber-attached | host: Bos | place: Iran: Karaj | collected 2018-10 | reverse complement strand
TGAGCGCGTTCTGGCCTGCCGGCGTAATCCTCCTGATCATGAGGCTGGGCGGCAATGATATCATCTCCAAACTGCTGATACAGCTATTCAGCAAGGTTGACACGCATCGTGAGGATCCTTCCCGTTTTGATCCGCTGATGCCCCGCTCCAACTCCTCCTCCCGTTCCCGCGCTGCGCGGCAGGGCATCCCGTACGAGCAGACCTTCCAGAATTCAAACCCATATCAGAATCAGAGTTCTGCGCATATGCCTCCCGATGCGGACCACGCGGGGAAACCGGAAGACCCGGAGAAAAAGGCAAAGGATCCCGTAGCCCGCATCGGAAAGGGACGGACCCCGATGATCGTTTTCGGCTGGCTCCTGCTGGCCGCAGGGGTGCTTACCATGCTCAAGCAGCTGGGCGGCGATACGCATTCTCTTTGGAATGTCTTGTCCTCTGTCGCCGTTGCTCTGGGGGGCGGCGGAATGCGTTTCGCGTCTTGGAAAAAGGGGCGCAAGGAACAGGATTACCAGAATTGCGTCAAAGTCGTGGGGGACAAGGCCAGCATCGACCTGAACACCCTGGCCGCCTCTGTCGGCCGGAAACCGCGGGATCTGGAAAAGGATCTGGATAACATGGTCGACAGGGGTTATTTCGGGGATGCAGCCTACTTTGACAAAGCCCGGAATGTGCTCATCATTGATCCCGTCAAGGCGGAAGAGCAGCTCAAGCAGGCGGCGGAAGCCAGTCCGGAGGGCAAAGACCAGTATCAGCTTCTGCTTATGGAACTGGATCGCAGCGTGCAGCGCATTCGCGATCCCTCTATGCAGCTGAAGGGATTGAAGATCCGCGGTCTCACCGCATCCATCTTTGCCGCAGTCCGTGAGGATCCGGCCAAGCGCCCCAAGATCGGCACCTTTTTGAATTATTACTTCCCCCAGACCCTGAAGCTTCTGAACAGCTACGGGGATATCGAAAGCAAGGAATACCAGGGGGAGAATCTCAGCAAGACCCGGGAGAGGATCGATGGAGCCGCAGACCTGCTGATCGATGCCTATCAGCGACAGCTGGACGCGCTTTATCTGTCCACCTCCATGGATGTGGACAGCGATATCGATGTATTGGAGACCATGCTCAAGCGGGACGGTCTCTCCGGGAGCGCTTTTTCCGCTCTGGGAGAAGAGACGCATGGGCAACAGCAGGGCGGCGTATAACGACTTCTCTCCAAGCGGTCATTCGAATCATTCCGGATCCGAAGAGTCATGCTCTCCGGATCCGGTTTTTCTCGTCTGTGCTGGCCGCAGACCGCAACAGGTCCGGCAGAAAACGCGGCAAAAAGGTATTTCAAATCAAGGATTTCCATGCTATAATAAATTGCTACAGCAGTATATCCCGGGAGGATAAAATGGCGATGGAACTAGTGACCTGTGTGGGGAGCGCATCTGCACTCCGCGCCGCCGTATCCGGCGGTGCAGACATGGTGCGCATAGGCCTGCGGGGCTATTGCCGCGCAGGAAGCCGCAGTCTGACGGAGGATGCACTTTGCCAGGCTGCGGAATACTGCCTTCCCCGGGGTGTGCGCCTCTGCGTCTCCATGGACCTTCCGGTTCCTGCCGAACGCTTTCCCGGAGCGGTCGATGCCGCCGTCCGTCTCGCCGCGATGGGCGTATCCGCTTTCTGTGTATCCGATCCGGGACTTCTGCGGGCCCTTCATATGCGGATGCCGGATATCTCTGTTCATGTTTCCGCTGCTGCCGGCATCCACGACAGTACAGGAGCTGCGCTTGTCCAGCGGTTCGGCGCCTCCCGGCTGCTGCTTCCTCCCCAGCTCAGCCGGGACGGGATCGAACGGATCCTGCAGCGCTGTCCTGTGGAGGGTGAAGTTCTGGTTTTTGGCTCCGCCTGTCTGAGCTGCGGAATGCCTTGCCGCCTCGCCGCCTTCGGAATAAAGGGAAGCGATGCGTACGCAGTATGTACCCGGGCCTGTATGGAAAGTTTCGGCTATGCTTCCCGACCGGACGGGTTCCGTCCCGGACTTCGGCCTATTTCTCTTGATGAGCATTTACCCGAACTAAAACAAATGGGGGTGCATGCCGTCACGATAGCAGCGGAAGATCGGAATGCGGATTTCGTTGCTGCCTTTACCGGCCTGTTTTACCGTCTGCTTCATGATAGAAAACCGCCCGGCGCGGATGAGATCTATGAACTCATCCGCCGCTATGTCCCCGAAGGGGCGAGCGACGCATACTATCAGGGCATGCCCGAAGATGCGCTGCTGGCAAACGATCCTCCTGTCCGGGCAAAGCGCATCACGGCTGCGCAGCGGTTTCAGCAGACGGCGGAGGAGCCGCAGCGTGTGCCCATAACCATGTCTGCCGTGTTGCGGCGTGGCCTGCCGATCCAGCTGCGGGCGGAAGACCGGGAAGGTCACATCGCCTCGTTTTCCGGAGCTGTACCGGAAGCTGCCCGATCCGGAAAGCGAGAGCTCACTGAAGCATTGCTGCGCACACAGCTGTACAACACCTTGGGCTCTCCCTTTTACTGCACGGAAGCCCAGGTATCTGCGGAGTCCGGGCTCAGCCTGTCCAGTCTGGATGTGAGCCGGGTACGCAAGGCTGTTCTGGATCGCCTGGCAGAACTGCGGACCGTACCGCCTTCCCTGAGGACCGCCCCGCTGCCGCCTCTGCTTCGGTGTGAGAGCGCGTACGCTGAGCCGGAGCTTTCCATTTCTGTTCGCAAAGCCTCTCAGTTGTCTCCCGCTCTTGCGGCACTGAAGCCTTTGTACCTCCACATCCCCATGGAAGTGCTGGTGGAAGAACCCTCCATCATCACACCCTTCTGGGAAAACGGGCATACCCGGATCTGCGCCGTTCTTCCCCCTGTGGTTCCGGATGCGGACGCGGTGGATACCTACCGAAGCCTCAGCACCCTGAAACAGCTTCACATCGAAGACGTGCAGATCCATTCTCTGAGCCAGCTCGGACCTGCCAGGATCCTGGGCTTCCGGATCCACTGCGGGATCGGCCTTGCTGTGAGCAACGATTGGTCTCTGCGCGTACTGCAGGAATGCGGCGCCTTCTCTGCCACGCTTTCCCCCGAGCTGAGCTTCGCGCAGCTTCGTCAGCTATCCAAGTGTCTGGATACTGAGCTGTATGCTTACGGCCGGGTCCCCCTGCTCAGCTCCGAGACCTGCCTCATCAAGGCTGCCGGCGGAAGCTGCGACTGTCACAAAGCCTGCGGGCTCCTGGATAAGGCCGGGAGAGTGTATCCCGTACAGCGCACCGGCGGATGCCGCAGCATTCTGTACAGCGCGGACAAGATTTTCCTGGGAGACCGGCTCCGGGAACTCAAAACCCTTGGCGTACGTTGTCTCCATCTGGCGTTCACCACGGAAAACGCCCGGGAGTGCTTTTCCCTGGCCGAACGATATCTGGGCCACAATACCTATGTGCCGAATGCAAAAATGAAGGGGTATTATGAAGAAAACCGAATTGGTCCTGGCTTCCGCTTCTCCAAGAAGACTGGATCTTCTGGAAATGCTGGGGCTGTTTGACCTTACCGTTCTTCCTGCCTGCGGAGAAGCTCCGCTGGATCCTTCTCTGCCTGTTTCCGAAGCGGTCGCAAGGGTCGCACTGAGCAAAGCCATGGACAGCGCCGCCCGGGCACCGAAAGGCTCCCTCGTGCTGGCTGCAGATACTATAGTATGCCTGGAGGGAAAGATCCTGGGCAAGCCGAAGGACGCTGCGGAGGCTTCGGCTATGCTGCATGCTCTTTCGGGGAAAAAGCACACGGTCTATACCGGAATGGCGCTCGTGCAGGACGATCGTCAGCTTTGCGATACCGCCGCCGCGGATGTTTGGTTCCGCCCGATGGATGATCGGGAGATCGACGCCTATATCAGGACCGGGAGTCCGTTGGACAAGGCAGGGGCGTACGGCGCGCAGGATCTTGCCGCTCTGTTCGTGGAGCGTATCGAAGGAGAATTCTATACCGTAGTCGGTCTGCCCATGTGCGGACTGGGAAAGCTGCTGGCTGCTTTCGGCATCCGGCTTTGGAGTGAAAATGGCTAAGTTTTTCAAAACCGCCGGCGTGGTCGTGCTGATCCTGCTGGTGCTCGTCCTCCTGCTCACCGGTATCGGTCGGTTGATGGGAGGCTCGTCTCCCCTGTCTCAGTTTTTACAGGCTGCCCTCTCCCCTGTGGAGAAGTTTCTCGGCAGCGGAGTAACCAGGCTGGAAACGATCTACGGCTATATGCACGATTATGACCGGCTGTTGGAGGAAAATGCCGCGCTGAAGGCGCGTATCGCCGAAATGGCTTCGGAGGTACGGCGCAGCAAAGACGCCAACGAGGAGAACGAGCGCTTCCGCACCCTGCTGAATCTGCAGCGCAATCACATGGACTACGCCATGGTCGACGCTTATCTGATCTCCTGGTCCACCTCCAGCTGGAGCAGTTCTTTTCACATTGACCGCGGCAGCCGGGACGGCATCGAAACCGGAGACTGCGTGATCAACGAATGCGGTTATCTTGTCGGCATCATTACGGAATGCGGCCGGTATTCCTCTACTGTCCGCACGCTTCTGGATCCCCGAAGCGCCGTTGCGGCCCGAATGGAAGAAGCCGGGATCACCGCCGTTGCCGCCGGCGATTTTTCGCTGATGTCTCAAGGGCGGCTCAAGCTCACCTACCTTCAGGACGCCGGCGTTCTTGCAGTCGGGGATACTGTGTTGACTACCGGCAGCGGCGGTGTCTATCCTGCCGGTCTGGTGATCGGCACGGTGGCAGATCTTCGGCTGGATCAGGGCGGATTCACGGAATACGGCATCATGGATCCTGCGGTCGAACTCACCTCTCTGCAGCAGGTATTCGTGATCCGCGGCTATGAGGAGGACGAGAATGCGGACTGAGAATCTGCGCAGCGCCCTGCGTACGGCACTGGTTCTGCTGATATTCTATTTCCTGCAGGTGATCCTTCTCGCCCGGTTCCGCCCATGGGGTGTCGTTCCTCTTCCCCTTCCCCTGCTGGCTGTGGCCGCGGGTCTCTTCGGCGGCGGCGTTTGGGGCGGCTGCGTCGGTCTGTTCACCGGTATCGTATGTGACAGTTCTTTGGGGGACTCTGTTTTGCTCTTTACCGTTCTGCTCACGGTATTCGGCTTTTTTTCCGGTTTTCTCGGGGAATTCGTCATTGCGAGGGGTTTTCCCTCCTTCCTGCTTCTCGGTCTGATCAGTCTGATCCTGTGTACCGGATTGCAGGCTGTTCTCTTCTTCATGATGATCCCCACGCCCTGGAATACACTGCTGCAAACAGCGCTGAAGCAGCTGCTGGTCACCCTTCCCTTCGTGATCCCCGCTTTTCTTTCTCTCCGTTGGGCTTTACGTCCGATCAGAATCGCCAGAAGAAAAACCACGTTTTAAGGAGCTCAGGCGTTTTCCTGTCTGAGATACGCTATGAAACGCAACACGTTCATCTTTCGCGGACGCAGCGCCCTTTTGGTTGCGCTTCCGTTGATTCTTGCCTGCATCGCCCTGTTCGCGCTATATGATCTGCAGGTGATGAAAACCGAATACTATGCCGAGCAAAGCAGAAACACCGTTTACAGCACAGAGGTCGTTTCTGCAGCCCGTGGAGATATCCTGGACCGATACGGACGCGTCCTGGTGAGCAACCGCGTGAGTCTGGATGTGACCATCGACCGCAAGCGGCTGGTTGAGGGAGAGGACCCCAACGGGGCGATCCTTGGCCTCATTCAGCTGGTCCAATCCGCCGGGTACGGATACACGGATACCATGCCCATATCCAGAGAAGCCCCTTTTGTCTATCTGGAGAACGGTCAGGCTGTCTTCCGGCAATACCTGGATCACTTTGAGTTGGAGGAGGACACCTCCGCGGCCGATCTGATCACCTGGATGCGGCGTCACTATAGCATCCCCGATTCCTATACCCCAGCCCAGGCGCGTACCGCGGCAGGCGTGAGGTGGGAGCTGGAGCGTCGGGAGCTCTTTGACGGCGGTACATACATTTTCTCTTCCGACCTGGATACCGCGCTGATCTCCGCCATCTCCGAGCGGACATATTCCGGGGTCAACATCGTCACCAATTCTGCCAGGCAGTACAACACCGCGTATGCTGCCCATCTTTTGGGCCGGATCGGTCCGATCCAGGCAGCGGACAAGGATTATTACTTGGAGCAGGGCTATCCATACAACGCTTATGTTGGTTTGGAAGGCGTGGAGAAGGCCTTTGAAGCTCAGCTTCACGGGACCAACGGCGTTTTGGTCACCGTCCGCTCAGAAGACGGTCAGATTATCGACAGCTACTATCAGGAAGAACCGAAGGCGGGCAGCAACATTTGCCTGACGATTGACCTGAGCTGTCAGCAGGTAGTGGAGGACGCCTTGTCCTCCGAAATTGAAAAGATCAACCGGAACCGGATCCGGGACGCAAAGCCGGGGGAAGAGGTCCAGCTGGCCAAAAGCGGTGCCGCGGTTCTGATCCAGGTGGGCACCGGTGATCTGCTGGCTTCCGCATCATACCCCAGCTTTGACCTCTCCAACTATTCCCGGGATATTGTCCAGCTCAGCCAGGATCCCACCGCGCCGTTGTTCAACCGCGCCTTCAACGGCACATATGCGCCTGGATCCACCTTCAAAGTCGTGACCGCTACGGCTGGCCTGAAAGAGGGCGTCATCGCCCCGGATACGAAGATCTATGACAGAGGCATCATCGACGAATACGAGGGCTACACATACACCTGCTGGATCTACCCCGGTTCCCACGGCACCATCAACGTCCGGGAAGCCCTGCAGGTATCCTGCAATTATTTCTTCTACGTTGTCGGCCGCTCCCTGGGCATCGATGTGCTGGACCGATATGCCGCAAACTATGGTCTCGGCCAGCCAACAGGGATCGAGCTCCCCGAAGAACGCGGCATTTTGGCTTCCAAGGAATTCAAGGAGAACCGAATCGGAGAATCCTGGTATGTAGGAGATACGCTCCAGGCTTCCATCGGCCAGTCCTACCATCTTTTCACGCCCCTGCAGCTGGCTTCCTACGCGGCGACCATCGCAGCGGACGGTAAGCGTTACGCCGTGCATATGCTCCGTTCCGTTTTGTCAGCGGACAACGGGACCATTCTGGATTCCGTCTCACCGGAGATCCTCAGCGAGGTTGCTTCCGATGCTGCGCTGTACCGTGAGATCAAAGAGGGCATGCTCATGGCTTCACGATACGGTTCTGCCTCCTATGTGTTCCATAACTACGATATTCCTGTCTGCTCGAAAACCGGTACCGCCCAGGTAAACCTGGATGAAGTGAACAACGCGGTCTTCATCGCTTTTGCCCCGAAGGACGATCCCGAGATCGCCCTTGCCGTTGTCGTGGAAAACGGCGCGAACGGCTATTATCTCGCCGAAGTGGCCAGAGACATTTTTGACTGGTATTTCCACCGGCAGACAGAGCCCTCCCCCATTCCGGAAGGGCAGATCATGCCCTGAGAACACGCCCGGAACATCTTGTGATTCTCAAATCCCCGTCGTATAATAGAATGATCACCGCAGGACAGGAGGTTTCCCCTATGGGCAAGGTCATCCTGGTGGCTTCCGGCAAGGGAGGCACCGGCAAATCCACCGCTGCTGCCGCTCTGGCCTGCGCCCTGGCTGAGCTTGGCCGGAAAGTCGTATGCCTTGATGCAGACGCGGAGCTGCGGAACCTGGACCTGTATCTTGGCCTGAGCGATTGCGCGGTCATGGATTACGGTGATGTGCTGGCAGGCCGGTGCGTTCTGGAGGATGCTCTGACACCCTCCCGGGAATTCTCCTCTCTCTTCCTGTTGGCTGCGCCGATGGAACCTCCCGAGGACGGAGCCGAAATCCTCATTCCCCAGTTGACCGGGGATTTTGATTATTGCCTGCTGGATTGCCCCGGAGGTCTCAGCACCGCTTCCCAATGGGCGCCCTGGGCCGATCTGGCTCTTGTTGTCGCCACCACCGATCCATGCAGTCAGCGGGACGCCGCGCGCGCAGCGCAGGTGCTTGCCGAAAACGGTCTGGAAAAAGCCCGACTCCTGATCAACCGCGTATCCCGCCGTTTCCTCCGCAGTACAGAAGCCACTCTTGACGATACCATCGATTCAGTGGGACTGCAGCTGATCGGTTATGTACCGGAGGATCCAAACGCCGCTCTGGCTCTTGCCCTTGGAAAACCGCTTCTCTCCATTTCACGCCGCGGCGCTGCTGCCGCATTTCGACGCATCGCGAAACGCTTGGACGGACGATCGGTGCCGTTAAGGAGGTAGCTTATGAATATCGCCCTCATCGCCCACAACAACAAGAAGGAGCTGATGGTACAGCTCTGCATCGCGTACTGCGGTATTTTTTCCGCCCATAGTTTGTGCTCTACCAATACCACCTCCCGTCTCATCACCGAGGCAACCGGTATGGAGGTGCAGAAGTATATGTCCAGAAGCCAGGGCGGTATCCAGCAGATTGCCGCACGCATCTCCTATAACGAGATCGACATGGTCCTTTTCCTTGCGGATCCGAAAGCCCCGGAATACATGGAAGACATGGGTCTCATCGCCAGGCTCTGCGATCAATACAGCATCCCCTTTGCTTCCAATGTCGCAACGGCGGAAATGCTGATCATGGGCCTTCAGCGGGGAGACCTGGCCTGGCGCGATATCGTCAATCCCAAAAAACGCTGAGCGCGTTCAGAAAGGAACTTATCATACCGTGGAAAGAATCAAACCCAGAACTCTCTCCGGCTTTCTGGAACTGCTTCCGGACCGGGAGAGCCAGATGCAAAGCATACAGCAGATCCTCAGGGATACCTATTCCTTGTTCGGATTCACACCGATCGACACGCCTCTCATGGAGGCCTCTGAGATCCTTCTGGCCAAAGGCGGCGGAGAGACGGAAAAGCAGATCTATCGTTTCGAAAAGGGGGACAGCGATCTCTCCCTTCGTTTTGACCTTACCGTTCCCCTGGCAAAATACGTGGCCATGAATGCAGGCCAGCTGGCCTTTCCCTTCCGCCGCTATCAGATCGGCAAGGTCTACCGGGGCGAACGCGCTCAGCGCGGTCGCTTTCGGGAATTCTACCAAGCTGATGTGGATGTCATCGGCGACGGGAGCCTGGATCCCTCCAATGAAGCCGAAATGGTGGCGATCATCTGCACCGTTTTCAGCCGTCTTGGCCTGGACCGGTTCCAGGTTCGCATCAACAACCGCAAGCTGCTGAACGGACTTTTCTCCTGGCTCGGCCTGGGAGACAGGGCGCAAGCGGTCATGACCGCCATTGACAAGCTGGACAAGATCGGTCCGGAAAAGGTCACCGCCCTTCTGACCGACGATCTCGGAGTTGCTCCGGAAACGGCGCGCAGGCTCATGAGTGTAGTCTCTGCATCCGATCCCGCTGCCATGCTGGATTCCCTTGAGGGCAGCGATCCCGCTCTGGATGAAGGGATCCGGGAGCTGAAGCTGGTTACCGGCCTTCTTCCCGCCTTCGGCGTTCCGGCGGATAAATGGAGACTCGATCTGACCATCGCCCGAGGACTGGATTATTATACCGGGACCGTATATGAGACCACGCTTCTGGATCATCCCGAGGTGGGCTCCGTGTGTTCCGGCGGCCGGTATGACGATCTTGCCGCTTATTACACGGACCGCAAGCTGCCCGGCGTGGGTGTGAGTATCGGTGTCTCACGCCTTTTCTACATTCTGCAGGAGCAGGGCCTTCTTCGGGAAGAGGCGGTGATCCCGCCCTGCGATGCGCTGGTGATCCCCATGGGAGATGTGCTGGATTGGGCGGTGCAGACCGCCACCGTGCTCCGCGCAGCAGGCATCCGCAGTCAGGTATATATGGAACAGAAAAAAGCCAAGGCGAAATTCGCCTACGCAGATAAGCTGCACATCCCCTTTGCCGTAGTAGTGGGCGAGGATGAGCGCAGCGCCGGTACCGTCTCATTGAAGGATCTTCGAACCGGTGAGCAGCTGACTCTCTCCCCTGCACAGGCGGCGGAATCGATCCAAACCGGGCTCCCGGACCGGGGCAGGCCCGTTCAGGAAGGAAGGAAACAGGAATAAGATGACACAGATGCGTACACATACCTGCGGGGAGCTCCGCCTCGAACATGCAGGACAAAAGGTGAAGCTCTCCGGGTGGCTGGAGAACCTGCGGATCGTAGGCAGCGGTTTTGCCTTTGCCGTAGTCCGTGATTTTTACGGCACGACCCAGCTGGTGATAGAGAATGAAGAAATGCTGAAGACCTTCCGTGCTATCAACAAGGAATCATCCATCACCATCGAAGGCGTCGTTCGTGAACGGGATTCCAAGAATCCCAAGCAGGCCACCGGAGATATCGAAATCGTTCCTTCCAGGGTGGAAGTCCTGGGACGCTGCCGCTATGGGGAACTCCCTTTCGAGATCAACCGGAGCAAGGACGCAGACGAGTCCGCGCGGTTGAAATACCGGTATCTGGATCTGCGGAATCCCGCCGTTAAGGAGAATATCATTCTTCGCTGCAATGTGATCTCCGCTTTGCGGCAGGCTATGCAGGAGCACGGCTTCCTGGAGATCACCACTCCCATCCTCACCGTGTCCTCTCCAGAGGGTGCGAGAGACTATCTGGTACCCGCCAGAAAGCATCCCGGCAAATTCTATGCCCTCCCCCAAGCTCCTCAGCAGTTCAAGCAGCTGCTGATGGTCAGCGGCTTCGACCGGTATTTCCAGATCGCCCCCTGTTTCCGGGATGAGGACGCCCGGGGTGACCGCAGCCCCGGCGAGTTCTATCAGTTGGATATGGAGATGGCCTTTGCGTCCCAGGAGGACGTATTCGCCGTGATCGAAGATGTGCTGCCTCCCATCTTTGCGAAATACGGAAAGTATAACATTGCCTCTCAGCCGCCTTTCCGCAGAATCGCCTATCTGGATGCGCTGGAGACTTATGGCTCAGACAAGCCCGACCTTCGGATCGATCTAACCGCTCGGGACGTGACCGAACTTGTCGCTGACTGCGGCTTCGAGCCGTTCTCCAATGCAGAGGTCAAGGCTATCCCTATTTCCGGCTGCAGACTCACCCGCAAGCAGATTGACAAGCTCCTGGCGGACTGTGAGGTACAAGCCGGCGCCAAACCCTATTGGTTCAAGCTGGATGAAAAGGGCATGATCGCGGGCGGCGTGGCCAAATTCCTGCAGGAAAAACAGGCTGCGATCACCGAAGCTCTCGGTTTGAAACCGGACACGCTGGTACTCCTGTGTGCGGGCAAACGCGCTCAAGCCCAGAAAACCGCAGGCGTTGCCATCAAGACCTTCGGCCCTGCCTGTGAGGGGCATTTTGATCGGGATCGTTATGAGTTCTGTTGGATCGTGGATTTCCCCATGTATGAGATCGGTGAGGAATCCGGTGAACTGGAATTCTGTCATAACCCCTTCTCCATGCCCAGCGGTGGTCTGGAAACACTGCTGAAAGCAGAACGCGGCGAGATCGATCCTCTCAGCATCATGGCGGAGCAGTATGACATCGTCTGCAATGGCGTAGAACTCTCCTCCGGCGCTGTACGGAATCACGATCCGGAGATCATGATCAAGGCGTTCGAGTTCGTCCGTCTGGGCGAGGAGGACGTAAAGGCCAGGTTCCCTGCCATGTACAATGCATTCTGTTACGGCGCTCCCCCCCATGCGGGCGTAGCCCCGGGCGTCGACCGCATGGTCATGCTCCTGGCCGGTGTGGACACCATCCGGGAGGTCATCCCCTTCCCCATGAACAAGAATGCCCAGGATCTGATGATGGGCGCCCCCGGCTTCGTTGAGCAGAAGCAGCTGGATGAGCTGCATATCGCGGTTACCGCAGCAAAAAGCGAAGAATAGTATAAAAAAGGACAGCGCCGTCCCCGCATAACCGGGACGGCGCTGAGCTTATAGCAATGAAAAAAGCACTTGCGAAAGCAAGTGCTTTTTTGTGGAGCGGGCGACGAGATTCG
>JAEEGL013873271.1_pt1 | contig 11959 bp, 14 predicted proteins | sample 9134231 | NCBI WGS metagenome assembly JAEEGL01 (sample SAMN16246548, study PRJNA631951) | gut metagenome | biome: gut microbiome; feature: rumen; material: fiber-attached | host: Bos | place: Iran: Karaj | collected 2018-10 | reverse complement strand
TTCAATAAAAGTTTACGGCGCATGCCAAACCACTTAATGATTGGTGCTTTTTCTAAGACAGTTCACGAAATTGTTCGAACGAAGTGAGTTTTCGTGGGCTGTCTTGTTCAGAAAAAGTGCCAAGAATTTAGTGGCCGCGAGCTAGCGACGGAAACTTTTCATTGAACTTCCGACGTGAAATCAAAAACTTCGTTAGTACATTAAACCATAAGATAAACTCCTCAATAAAAAAGGCAGGTCAATATAACCTGCCTGTTGATTCATATATCACATTTTAAACCCGCCCTTGATCGCCCCTTGTCTGCAGGCTCCGATGCACTCTCCGCATCTGATGCACTCACAGCTGTCCGGGTTAACCGAAGGATCCACATTCATCGTACAAGCCCTGTGGCAGGATTTGCAGCCCGTACACTTTTCTTTGTCTACGGTGATCCTGTAAAGTGCGATGCGGTTAAAGAATCCATAGATTGCTCCAAGGGGACAGATATACTTGCAAAAGGGCCTTTTTACTATAAGGCTCGTTACAAGGAACGTGACTAACAAAAAGAATTTCCAGTCAAACAATGTTCCGAGCGCAGTCCTGACGCGGGAATCCGCGATCGAAAGCATTACCCCCGCAATGGTGCCCGAAGGACACACATACTTGCAAAAGAAGGGCGTAAGCTTAATAAATAGCGGCAAAACAATCAGAAGCACCAATATAACGTACTTAAGATACCTAAGATACCTGTCCACCGCGAATCTGTTTCTTTTTACAAAAGGGATCCTGTAGACAAGATCCTGCAAAAAGCCAAAGGGACAAAGAAAACCGCAGACAGCCCTTCCAAGGATCGCTCCAAAAAAGATGAGCAGTCCAAGGACATAATATGGAAATCTGAACCGGATACCCCCAAGGAAATTCTGAAGGCTCCCTATCGGGCAAGACCCCACCGCTCCCGGGCATGAATAGCAGTTAAGTCCCGGAACACAGACGTTCTTTACCGGCCCGTCATAGATCCTTCCTGTAAAGAATCCTTTAAAATTGGCATTCTGTATCAAAGCTGCGACTGCCTGTATCGCAACTCTTTTTTTACCCCTATCCAAGACCTATACACTCCATGCAGATCTTTACGGCCTTTGCCATGACCATGGCAGGCTGCTTAAGAACGATCCCGGTGATCACAAGGCCTGCGGACGCTAGTATTAATGCACCAAAAAGCAACTTCTTTTTCATGGATCAGCGCTCCAGATATGACTTGATCAGTTCTTCCCATTCTTCGTAGGATCTTCCTCCGACTAGCATCGGGCCGTCTGAATAGGGATCCTCTATTCCAAAATCGATCACATGCCCTTCTTTGTCCACAAATAAAGTAGTGGGAACGTAATCGGTCCTGTAGGGTGCAAACTCAGCACAATCACGAAGGATCGGATAAGTGACCTCTGTCATCTGAAGGATATAATCAACATCCTCTTCCATCGATGTATCCTCGTAAACGCCAAGGATCATAAGACCTTTATCCGCATAATCAAGATACAGTTTACCAAGATCGGGCATTTCACCTACGCAGGGGCCGCACCAGGGCTCCCAGAAATTGATCATCGTGATCTCGTTTTCTGCGAATATGCTCTCTGTGAATATATTACTGTCTCTGTCGCAAGTGTTAAAGTATACAGTATTTTCGTCAAACCCGGTGGAAGCAGGTTCTTCTGCAGATACGGAAGATTCTGTGGATAAAGAAACCTCTGTGGATACGGAAGATTCTGTGGATAAAGAAACCTCTGCAGAAACGGAGGATGAGGTTTCGTTCGTAGTTGAAACGACAGATGTCTCGGCAGAAACAGTTGATGAAGATACCTCAGATGATGTGGCAGTTGTTGACTTGGATGCAGAACAGCCCGAAAGTGTAAGTGCTGCGATCATTACCGCCGCAGCCCGGATCAGATTAATTCTTTTCATAATGACTCCCAATGCGCTTTTTGTTGATATTTTACCACCTGATATACACCTGTAGCAATCGGAAATGATTTCGGAGCGCTGACAATAAACATAAAATTTGCTATAATAATGCCATGTCAACAGGTGTATACGTCGATAAACTGAAGAATGGCAAAGAAAACTTCCGTGCCAGCCTTACGTACAACAGAAAGCACATAAGCCTCGGAAGCTACCCCAATCATATAACGGCCGAGTCTGCCTACAGATATGCTTCCGAATTGCTTAAAGGAACTGATTCCGTTAATGATTACACGGAAGACTGTCCTCTTCTTTTTGATAAGTTCGTAAGCCTTGTTAACCTTAGGGATAACAGGATATACTTTCCGACCCCAATTTACCTTGGCAAGATCGATTTCCTTTACTACCTTTCCCCCGACAGAGTCTTAAGATTCGATATGGATGATCTTTTTTATTTTTCAAGTCACAAGATCATGGAAAGGGGCGGCAGATTCTTTATCAGTGAATACGGCATGCAGACAGGCCTGAGAGAGCGTTTCGGGATCATGAGCTTTGCCGTTCCCGGAAGAGATTTCCTGTTTATAAACGGGGATCCCCTTGACCACAGACGCGAAAATATTGAGATAATCAACAGATACCGCGGTGTAAGAAAGCAGGAAAGCCTTACGAAGACAACATATAAGACCGTTATCCATGTAAGGAGCGATTACGTGGTCGGTGTATATGAGACCGAAAAAGAAGCCGCCATTGCATACAACAAGGCGGCGGATATACTTATAAAGAACGGGGTAAATAAGGAGTTTTCGCAAAACTACCTGGCGGATGTATCGGCTAAGGAGTATGCGGATATCTACACAAAGGTTTCGATCTCAAAAAAACTCCTTCACTTGAGCGAATAATCCACAAAACACACGTCCATGTTGACTGAGCCCACAATGCCGTCAACGCTTCCTTCCGTTGAGTAGCGCCACATGGTAAAGCGGTAAGGGTAATCGGGCATGTTTTCATCAGGCTGTGAAAGCCATGTATCGTATATAGAGATCATCTTTGATAAATCGATGTTTTTGATCAACCAGGCTTTTGTTCCGTATAAAAGCGGAATGAAGCCTTTTTCTTTTACCGTATTAAGAAAGGCCCTGGCTATCGCGGTCTTGTCATTCTTGGAAACCGCCTCTGTCCTGGCGGTATCTCCCTTTGCGTACTGCATCACAAAAGCAATCGGAAAGCTAAGCTTATATTCCCCGATAGCCTCTATCACCGTGTTTGCTTCTTCTATCGCCTCATCTTCCGTAACAGCCTGAGAAAGAAAATACACTCCGACATTAAGCCCTGCATCCGTCGCCCGCTTAAGATTGTCCGAAAAATAATCGTCAAGCGTGATCTGGCCGGTCTGGTATCCCCTTGCACCTACCCTAAGCATCACAAATCCAACGCCTGATTTTTTGACCTTGTTAAAGTCAACGTAACCCTGATCCTTTGAGATATCAACACCATAGGTGCTTACGCATTTGTCGCCCTCAAAGTATTTCATCTTGCCTGACTGGTTAACAAGATTGGTAAAATCATAATCGTGCTTTGGATAGTACTGGCTGATGGCAACCCATTCACCGGTTCCGTCATCATATTTGATATAAGTGTGCTTTCCGTCAGTAGACTCATCTTCGGCTTCTTCTGTCTGAGCAGTTTCGGAAGATGTATCGGAGGTCACGCTTTCCTGCGCCTCTGCCTCTTCTTTTTTGTACATATCAAAGAAATCAAGGTCGCTCACTGTTATGCCGGCATTAGGATCTTCGGAAAAAGAAATCTCTGAAACGGGATCATCTGAGACTTTACTGATACGGTTAGAAACGGTGGTGCCGGTACCATACTGTTTTTTGATGGTATCGCGGTTTACAAAAATGACCAAAACGATCACGGCAACGATGGCAGTGATGCTGATGACCGCTGCCAATGTCTTTGATTTGCCCTGATCGTCTGTGTCATACAATTTCATAGATTATACCTGATACTGTTCCTTAATGGTCTTTCTTGGACACTTTTCTGCGCAAACGCCGCAGTTTTTGCAGGCATCATAATCAATGACTGCGTTAAAGTTTTCTACCTTGACTGCCTCGTTCGGACAGTTGCGCACACAGAGTGAACAGCCGATACAGCTTACTTTACACTGCTTTGTGGCTACAACGCCTTTCTCGGTATTGGAGCAGGCAACCGCATAACGCGCGTTGTAAGGGATAAGTGAAATAAGGTGCTTTGGACAGACCTCTACGCACTTTCCGCAGGCTTTACACTTGTCTCTGTCTACAACAGCTACGCCGTTTTCCACATGGATCGCTCCAAACTGGCATACGCTTACGCAGCTTCCGTAGCCTAAACAGCCCTGATTGCAAGACTTTGGTCCGCCGTTAGGCACAAAACTGAGCATCCGGCAATCCTTAACACCGTAATAATCATAGTCTATCGTTATGTCATCACAGGTACCGTGACATGCAACAAACGCGACTTTCCTTACGCTCTCTCCCGCTTCCGTACCCATGATCTTTGCGATCTTTGAAGCTACAGCAGCTCCTCCCACGGGGCACTGGTTGACAGGGGCTTCACCTTTTACTATGGCACTTGCCAATCCGGAGCATCCCGGATATCCGCAACCACCGCAGTTGTTACCCGGAAGAGCCTTAGTCACAAGCTCTTCTCTTTCATCCACATCAACTTTAAAAATAATACCGGCCACACCCAAAAACAGGCCTACTATTATGCCCAGGATCCCGACGATCGTAAGGGCTACAAGAATACCTTGGAAATCCACTTTTGGTATCTCCTTTGTCTAGTTTTAAAGCAAACCCGAAAAGCCGCAAAATGCAATAGCCATAAGTCCGGCGGAAACAAGGACTATAGGCATGCCTTTAAAGGCTTGGGGAACGTCGTTATACTGCATCTTTTCACGGATACCGGCTAAGATCACGATAGCGATTGTAAATCCGACGCTTGTGGCAAAACCGTTGACCGTACCTTCAAGAAGAGAATACTCCTTGGTCACATTGGTAAGTGCGATACCAAGAACCGCACAGTTGGTGGTGATAAGAGGAAGGTACACACCAAGTGCCTTATAAAGGGGCGGAATGAAACGCTTCAAAAACATTTCAACAAACTGTACCAATGCAGCAATGACCAGGATAAAGATTATGGTCTTAAGATAGGTTATATCGTATCTTACTAACAGTTCATCGTAAATTATGCCCGTAACCACACTCGAAAGGGTGATGACAAATATAACAGCGGTACCCATTCCGAGAGCAGTCTTGATCTTCTTTGATACTCCAAGGAAAGGACAAAGCCCCAGGAACTGGCTTAATACAACGTTATTGATCAGTGCCGAAGAAAGAGCGAGCACTATAAGACTTTTAATCATTGTCACCCTCCTTTGCGGCATCCTCTGCCTTATCTAACATGGCCTTAGCCTTCTCTAACGCTTTTCTGCTCTTGCCGGGACGTCTTCCGGAAGGAAGATCCCTCTTTAAAACGCTCCTGAAATCGGAGATATTCCACATTTCTACGCCGTTATCCCCTTGGATATCAGGCTTTTCTTCGGTCGAAGCTTGTTCAGCAGGTGTTTCTTCCTGTGTCTCAGCTTCTACCTGTGAATCTTCAGGCTCTTCTTTAACTTCAGGAAGTTCTTCTTTGTATTCGACAGGCTCTTCTTTAACTTCTGAAAGCTCTTCAACAGGTTCTTCCTGCTCCTGTCCAGATTCTTCCTGCTCTTCAGTATATTCTTTCTGCTCCGGTTCAGGTTCGCTTTGCTCTTCAGTATGTTCTTCCTGCTCAGGTTCAGATTGTTCGACGTGTTCGAAATGATCCGTCCCGTGTTCTGAAGAAGCCTCGTCTCCCGGTCGATCGACGCCGACAGGTTCCGAAGGCTCTGCGATATCGCTTTCTTCTCCTGTTGCCCCATCGGACTCTTGAGCCTCTTCAGGCTCTTCTGCGCCTTCTTTATCCCCTTCTTCAGATTCCGAAGCGGTTTCTTCGTCCCGTTTCTTAAATCTGCCGAAAAGTCTTTCCTTAAGGCCCTTAGAGGAAACAGATTCCGTATCAGTGTCTTCGATCTCTCCATCAGCGCTCTCTCCCTCTTGTTCCTTTATATCATCGGCTGCTTCAGAAATGATCTCAGCTACCTCTTCCTCTGCCTCTGCTTCAGGGAACAGTACCTTACATTCTTTGTCACAGTTAAGACAGTTACCGCCGCATCCTGACTGGATCTTTGACATATCCTTACCGTGACGCTCGCCGATCTCCTTGATCTTGTTTTGGATGGCCGTGAGCAGTGCAAGTACAAAGAATGCTCCGGGCGCCATTACAAATATGCTCACAGGGATAAAGCCTTCAGGCATCACCATGTGGTTGAATACCTTGCCGGATCCCAAGACTTCTCGGAAAGCACCGATGATCGTAAGTGCGATGGTAAAGCCCATACCCATTCCAAAACCGTCAAACAGCGAAAGGAGCGCGGAATGAGAATATGCATAACTCTCGGCACGTCCGAGTATTATACAGTTAACGACTATCAGCGGGATATAGAGCCCCAAAGCATTGTACAAAGAAGGAATGTAACCCTTCATCACAAGCTCTACAATGGTCACAAAAGAAGCTATGATCACGATAAAAGCAGGGATCCTGATCTTGTCGGGAATAACCTTTCGAAGGAGTGAGATCAGAAGGTTACTCATGGCAAGGACCACCATGGTCGAAACTCCCATTCCAAGACCGTTAACGGCACTTGTGGTAACCGCAAGGGTGGGACACATGCCAAGCATGAGCACAAAAGTGGGATTTTCTTTGTATATACCGTTTAAGAGGCGTTCGGACAGGGCAGATATCAAGCCCTGGTTTTCATCTTCATGATTCATCGCCGGCACCTCCCAATATCATTCTGAAATAATCCAAAGCGGCATTAACACCGCCTACAACTGCCTTTGAAGTGATGGTAGCCGAACTGATGGCATCGATCTCTTCGTCGGAAGCAGCTCCGTTCTTGGTCACTACAAATCTGTCCGAAAGACGGTTTTTAAACTGAGGTGAAAGAACTTCATCCGCCCTCATTCCAAGGCCCGCGGTTTCACTGATCTCTATAAAGGAGATCCCGTTTACCGTACTGTCAAGGGAAATACCCACATAAAAGTCGATGTCACCGCCGTAGCCTTCATGTGTGACCACTTCCACTACATATCCAAGGAGGTTTCCGTCTCCGTCCTCAGCCTTCATGCAGTTTGTTATGTCAACCTTGTTCCATAACTCCCTAAACTCATCCGTTACCGGATACTCGTTAATCACAGTCTCGGAAAAAGAAGCCGCATTGTAAAACACCTTTCTGCAGGCATTCTGCTTGGTCCTTTGTTCCATATCCGCTATAGGAGCCTTGGTCTGCTCATACACAAAACCCAGAACACCGCCTGCCACAACTGCTATTGCAAGCATTATGAAAGTGTTTTTAAACATTTCGATGATCTGGCTTTTTTCGATGCGTTTTCTTTCCCCTTTCTTAAAACCGGGGCGGCGGGGCTTACGGCCTTCTATCTCGGGCATGGATTTGAATTTGTCTTTACTCATTCTTTTTACCTCCCTTGCCAAAGAATGCGGGAACCGTCATCCGATCGATAAGAGGAACAAGAATGTTACCGAGAATGATCGAGAAGGACACGCCCTCTCCTGAAGGCCCGAACACACGGAACACGCCCGTAAGCAGGCCGATGACAACACCGTACACGAACTGTCCCCACTTGCTGATGGGTCTTGTAACGTAATCGGTTGCCATAAAGAATGCACCGAGCACAAGACCGCCGCCTGCAAAATGAGCACAAAGGAAATAAGGATCAAAACCATGTCCCGCAAAGAGGCCGATAAAGATCAGGGTCGTAATGATGTATGTTGCGGGAATGATAAGATCGATCACTCCAAAGATAACAAGTATCGCTGCACCGATCAAAAGCGCGATGGCGCTGGTCTCACCGATGGTACCGCCTGTTGAGCCGATCATCATGGAAACCACATCCACGTCTCCGCCCTGTCTCAAAACCTGAAGCGGAGTAGGGCTTGCTATGCCGTCAACCGAGAAGTCTGTCATTATCTTTGCAAAAGAAATAACCAGGAAGCATCTGGCGCCAAGAGCAGGGTTCATGAAGTTTTGGCCAAGGCCGCCAAAAAGCATCTTGACTACGATGATAGCAAAGAACGCACCAACGACTCCGATCCACCAGGGAGCGGAAACCGGCAGGTTAAGTGCCAGCAAAAGTCCTGTGACTATGGCAGAAAAATCACCTATGGTGTTTTTGCGGCGTGTGATGATCTCAAAGATACTCTCTGCCGCAACCGCACTTGCTATGGTAACGACTACCAAAAGAAGTGCTTTTAATCCGAATCTGAATATCCCATATCCCGTAGCGGGAAGCAGTGAAACGATGACGGTAAACATCAGGCTGCTGCTTGTTACCTTGGAACGGGTGTGGGGATTTGATGAAACATTATATAATCCGTTCACTTTTCTTCTCCTTCATCGTTTCTTTTTGGCAAGAAGGATCTTGCGCATACTCTTGATATTCTGTGTAAGCGGGCGTTTTGCGGGACAAATGTAACTGCAGCATCCGCATTCCACGCATTCAAGCCCGTGGCCCTTTGCAAATTCTTCTTCATTAAAGTTGGCCGCATGATCCGAAAGGGTCTTGGGAACAAGGCGGCTGGGACAGACATCCACGCAGCGTCCGCAGTTGATGCAGGCGCTTTCTTCCATCCTGCTCACATCATCCTGAGACAGACAAAGAAGAGCCGAAGCAGTCTTGGTGATGGGTACGTCCAGTCCGAACATACAGAATCCCATCATGGGACCGCCCGAAATGATCTTCACAGGCTCCCGCTTGAAGCCGCCTGCTTCAGGCACAAGGTCTGCGTATGAAGTGCCGATGGGAACCGAGAAGTTGCGGGGGTTCTTGATACAGTTGCCGCTGACGGTAACGATCCTTCTTAAAAGAGGACGTCCCTTAAAGATGGCATTTGCCACTGAATTGACCGTATCCACATTGTTGACCACACAGCCCACATCGGCAGGAAGGAGGCTTGAATTAAGGCTTCTGCCGGTCACCGCATAAATAAGCTGTCTCTCGGAGCCCTGAGGATATTTGGTCTTGAGAGCCTTAACGGTGATCCTCGGTTCTTCCTTGGTAAGCGCTTTAAATATCTTGATACAGTCGGGTTTGTTGTCTTCGATGGCGATTATGCCCAAAGAATAAGGGAAAAGTTTGAGATAAACTCTAAGACCCGCGATAAGATTCTCGGGTTCTTCCACCATTTTGCGATAATCGCTTGTAAGATAGGGCTCACACTCTGCCCCGTTGACGATCACATAGTCGATCTTGGTCGGTTCTTTGACTGAAACCTTAACATGAGTCGGAAAGCCCGCACCGCCCATACCGACGATACCTGCCTCCCTGATGCGTTCAAGCACTTCCGCACTTGACATCTCCTGAAGCGGCTTGACAGGCCAGGCCTCGGTCTCTTCGAACAGGCCGTCGCTCTCAACCACTATGGACATAACGCTGTTGCCGGTCACAACACGTCTTGGCTCGATTGCCTTAACCGTACCGGACACAGAAGAATAAATGTGCGCGGAAACAAAGCCTCCCGCTTCTGCTATTCTTTGTCCCACCAGCACTCTGTCTCCCACCGACACGATGGGGGTTGCAGGCGCGCCGATATGCTGGGATAAAGGATATACAAGATCGCTGACGGGAATGATCTCTTTGATCGGTATGTCCTTGGACAGGTCCTTACCGTCAAAGGGGTGTATGCCGCCCGCGAAAGTTAATTTGGCCATATGTAACCCTACCCTCTCAACAGATTATTTGTGACACGTTCGTCAGTATGCCGTCATGCCACAAAAAATAATGAGAAATGCACTCTCTCACCTTTTAACTATATAATAGTTTCCTTGTTATGTAAAGCACAAAAAAGTTGTTTTGCCAAATCTCTTTGTGCTAAAATCTATATGTCGGAAAGAAAAATGACAGCATTGTCGGAAAGGCTTGCGAATGGACAGGATAATTACCGAAATTACAGATATAACCCCGGTGATACAGGCAGGTGAAGCTTACAGTACGGAAGACATTCTCTTCTTAGATATCGAAACAACAGGCTTTACCGCCCGCACCTCGGATCTTTACCTTATAGGATGTGCCTACAAAGCAAACGGAAACTGGCGGATAGAGCAGTTTTTTTCAGAAGACAAAGCAGATCAGGCTTCCGTTCTTTCAGCTTTTAAAGATCTTTCAAACCGTTTTAAGCACCTCAGCCACTTTAACGGCACCACCTTTGACCTTCCTTATCTTCGTGGCAAATACAAAGAGTTTTCCATAGAAACGGACCTTTTTGACAAAGAAAGCACCGACCTTTTCCGCCTCATTACCCCATACAAAACTTTCCTTAACCTCCCCGCCTGCAGACAAAAGAACATTGAACAGTTCCTTGGTATCGACAGGGAGGATATCTATACAGGCGGCGAGCTAGTGGAAGTATACAAAGAATACGTAAAAGACAAGGATCCTGAGAAAAAGAAGTTTCTTTTGCTCCACAATCTTGAAGATGTAAAGGGAATGCTTGCGATCACTCCCATCACGGCTTACCGTGCAATGTTTTCAAGTGAGCCGGTCATAAACGGCGTTCGCAGGGAAAGCGCCTTCGATATCGATGGTTCGGAACGCACGGAATTACTCATAGATCTTACTCTTAATGAGCCTCTTCCAAAGCCCATATCCGTAAACGCATCCCCGTTTTATCTGTCCGTTACAGGCTCAAAAGGACTTCTTAAGGTTCCCGTTTACGAGGAAGAATTGAAGTTTTTCTTTCCCGATTACGAAAACTACTTCTATCTGCCCGCAGAAGACACCGCCGTCCACAAGTCCGTATCATCATTTGTTGACAAGACATACAGGGAACAAGCCAAGGCTTCAAACTGCTATATCAAAAAGAAAGGTGCCTTCATTCCCGAATATGAGGAACTGAAAACGCCTTTCTTTAAACGTGACCTTCATGATAAAGAAATGTTCTTTGAGCTGACCGAGGAAATAATGAAGGATAATGAACTATGGGGAAAATACGCCCGCTCAGTCCTTAATGCCCGTTTCTTATAAGATCCTTCGTTTCACTCAGGATGACAATAATTACCGGTATTGATGACTTACCATGCTTTTTAGGCGTCACAGGCCATGCTCCGTAAAGTTTTTATTCACCCGGAAAATGAGGCATTGGCTCAAGTTTATGAAGATTGTTTCTGTGCATCCTGTCGATCTTTTCTTTGATGGCTTCATCTTCACAGACGCCGGTGCGTATGTACCTGTCAAGGGTCGCATAGGAAAAGCCTATCTTATCTTCATCACTCATTCCGCTTAAGCCGTCAGAAGGTTTCTTGTGTACCAGGCTCTCCGGAAGCCCCAGGTAATCTCCTATCTGAAGCACTTCTTCTACGGTAAAAGAAGCAAGTACCGATACATCCCCTGCGCTGTCGCCAAACTTTGTGCTGTAACCTATGTAGTCTTCTGACTTGTTGCAGGTGTTTATTACTCTTGCGCCCCCTTCAAGTCCCTGAGCGACTGCATAAAGAACAGTCATGCGGATCCTTGGCGGGATGTTGATCCTGACATCCTTAGTGATCTCGCATCCTGCTTCGGTCAGGGCTTTGTGCATACCATCCGTCGCATCTTTGATATTTACGGTAAAGCTCCTGATACCAAGGAAATCCACCAGCGTCTTTGAATCATCAATGTCGGGCTGTACTCCGTCAGGCATCATGACTCCCACCACTCTTTCTTTGCCAAGCGCCCTTGCAAGGAGTGCCGCCGTTACGGATGAATCCTTGCCGCCTGAAATACCAAGCACCGCACTGCAGCCCTTTCCGTTCTTTTCAAAATAATCCCGTATCCATTCAACGATATCGTCTACCGTCTTAGCAACATCTTTGATCATATCCTGCCCCCATCAGTTCTTTTCATG
>JAEEGL012787286.1_pt1 | contig 11959 bp, 7 predicted proteins | sample 9134231 | NCBI WGS metagenome assembly JAEEGL01 (sample SAMN16246548, study PRJNA631951) | gut metagenome | biome: gut microbiome; feature: rumen; material: fiber-attached | host: Bos | place: Iran: Karaj | collected 2018-10 | reverse complement strand
TCCGCGGCCATAACCCCGTTATTCACGAAAAGAGCGGCGTACTCGGCGGCACATTCATCCCCGCGAGCGCAGAGAGCTATAAAGGCAAACTCCGCGATCTGCTCGAGTGGTACAGACTTCAAATGAAAGAGATGAATATCGAAATCCATCTCAATGACGAAATAAAAGACGTCTCTTCACTCGGAAACGGCCCCGTCATAGTCGCGACAGGCTCCACGCCCAGACTTCTGAGACGCGTTCCCGGCTATGAAAAGATGATTGAGGCCTGCGAATACCTCAACGGCGAAAAAGAGGTCGGCGAAACAGTCGCCGTAATCGGCGGCGGTCTTACAGGCTCCGAAATCGCCTATGAGTTAGCCCTTCAGGGTCACAAGCCCATAATAGTCGAGATGAAGGATGACCTTGTGAGCCAGAAAGGCGTATGCCTCTCAAACTCCTCATATCTCAGAGAGTGGTTCGCGCTCAATGAAGTGCCCGTATATCTTGAAACCACGCTGAAACAGGTCAACGACGGCTCCATCACCTGCATCACAAAAGACGATAACGATATAGAAATCAAGTGCGACAGCGTTATCAGCTGCGCGGGCTATATCCCCGCTCCGCTCACTGAAGCATCAAAGAACATTTATCTCGTCGGCGACTGCCTCGCGATAGGCAATCTGCGCTCGGTAGTGTGGAGAGCTTATGAGGTCGCAATGAAAATATAGTGCTAGGTCTCAGCATTTAAGCGAAAAACATACAGAGTAGCGAAGAGTCCGCTTTGCGCGGACTCTTCTTAATTGACAATTGACAATGTGCAATGTGCAATTTCGGTTGCCGCCAAAGGCGGCATGTATATGTCGTCAGTTAACAGTCGCTTCGCTCCGGATTATATTAAACAGGTTCGCGGGATGTTTTTCATTCTGCGGACTTTTCCTGTTATGATTAAAAAACAATTTTAAATACATTTTTATTTTCTCTTTTCCGAAAAAACTGGTTTAAAAAAGAAATTTATGATAGAATTACATTATCGAATCTGAAAGGAGTAATCTCCATGAAAAGGACACTTTGCATTTTGCTCTCGCTTATGCTCACGCTGACGGGGCTTGCCTGTCTCGGCTCATCTGCAAGCGCGCTGGACGTCGGCGATATCATTCAATTCGGCAGCTATCCGCAGACGGAGGTCAACGAGACGACATCGCTTAAAAACGCCGCCGACGCCGCGACATGGAACAGCTACTTCTATTATATCGGTAACGGCAGCTATGACGGCTGTATGACGGCAAGCGATTATATGAAATATGCCGATTTTGTTTCCGGCGGTGTCAGATACCGCGCCGTTAAATTTACTAAGTACAGACCGAAACTCACCAACTATATCTCCAAAGAAGAAGATTCTTATCAGGATGACAACGGCTATTTCACGAACACGACCTACTATTTCAAATATGAGCCGCTGGAGTGGCGCGTGCTTGATCCGTCCGCCGGCCTCATTCTGTGCGAAACCGTTATTGATTCTCAGGCGTTTCAGAACGTCGTCCGCTTTGAAAGCGACGGCTGGAACTTCTATATCGGAGTATCCTCCACCTATGCGAACAACTATGCCGAATCAAGCATTCGTACGTGGCTGAACAACGATTTTTACAACACCGCCTTCAATACGGCGCAGAAAGGCAAGATCGAGCCTATAACGGTCAATAACGACGCATATCGAGATGTCTATTCTCAGTTCAACGCCGCGCCGACGACCGATCCGATTTTTTTGCTCTCCCACAGCGAAGCACAAAGCAGTAAATACGGCTTTCTCGTCCACACCGAAAGAAAGTCAAAGAGCACCGACTACGCAAAATGCCAGGGATGTAGGGTTAACGCCGGTTTTTCCGGCTGGTGGCTGCGGAATGCCGGCGACCCTTCCAATAATGCGTGCGTACTTGAAAGCTCAGGCTTCACGGCCTACTCATATGAGGTTGATTCAACATACGTAGGGGTCCGTCCAGCTTGTATAATATCCGATCTGAACTCTTTAGTTCACACCGTGACCGTTTCTGCCGACCCGGCAGAGGGCGGCACAGTCACCGGCGGCGGAACCTATTCCGACGGACAGTCCGCAAAGTTAACCGCAACGGCTAACAGCGGATATATCTTCTCCGGCTGGTACAAGGACGGCTCCAAGGTTTCGTCAAATATAAACTTCTCGTTCAACGTGACAGAAGATGCGACCTATACCGCGAAATTCTCAAAGTTGACAATGGGCCACATCGTCAACGTTTCTGCCGACCCGGCAGAAGGCGGCACGGTTTCCGGCGGCGGAACCTATTCCGACGGACAGACGGCTGCTTTAACCGCAACGCCAAACAGCGGCTGGCATTTCATCGGCTGGTACAATGGAGATACAAAGGTTTCGTCTGATTCAAGCTATTCCTTCACCGTGACCGAAAAAGTAAACCTGACCGCAAAGTTTGAAAAGGGTTCACCCGTTTCCTATACTGTTACCGTTTCCGCCGACCCGGCAGAAGGCGGCACGGTTTCCGGCGGCGGAACCTATGAGTCAGGCGCATATGCAACGTTGACCGCAACGCCGAACAGCGGCTGGCATTTCGTCGGTTGGTATCTGGACGGCACATTGTCCTCGACGCAGCAGAGCTTTTTCCGCCCGGTCGTCAGCAATCTTGACTATGTCGCAAAGTTTGAAAAAGATACGTATACCGTTACCGTTTCCGCCGACCCGGCAGAAGGCGGCACAATCGACGGCGGCGGCACCTACTACTATTGGAGCGAGTATTATGCAACGTTGATTGCAACACCAAACAGCGGATACCATTTCATCGGTTGGTACAATGGCAGTGAAATATTTTCGTCAGACGCAAGCTTCAGTTTCAACGTAACAGAAGATATAACCCTGACCGCAAAGTTTGAAAAGGACACCGATGCTCCGTATACCGTTACGGTTTCCGCCGACCCGGCTGAGGGCGGCACGGTCTCAGGCGGCGGCGCGTTTTACGAAATGCAGGGCGCTGATATAACTGCAACGCCGAATAGCGGCTGGCACTTCGACGGCTGGTACAATAACGGCACCAAATTCACATCAAAAGCAAGTTATTCCTTCACCGTGATCGAAAGCCTGACCTTGATCGCAAAGTTTGAAAAAGACACGCCTGACAAGCCCGATTTCAGCAATTTCAAAATAAAAGGCTATAATTCACCTCTTCCGGTTGATTATAAATCCACAGTCATATTCCACACAACAATGGAAGCGCCCGATGGCTATGAAATCGTTTGGAGCAATGGCACAAAAGGTTCCGAATGTAAGTTGAGCAGTGTAACAAACAAAGAGTACAAGATATCTGCAAAGATGGTTAATAAGACCACCGGTGGAACCGAAGCCGTAACCGAAGAAGTAACCGTAACTGTCAATACAGGATTCTTTGCAAAAATAATAGCCTTTTTCAAAGGCTTATTTGGTTCACTTCCCACATATGAAGATTTTAAAAAGAAATAAATAAATATCATTCAAATGCCGCTCGGTTAATTCCGGGCGGTTATTGTTTTATGGGAGGTTGATATATGTCAACCAAAACACAAATGTATTCAGAGTCAGCGGAAAAGACATCAAAAGAGCTGACATGTTCCGTAAACGAATGGTGTATGTTTTTAAAAAGCCGGGCAAAGCTAAAATAATCCTATATACAGCGGCACGGAAAATTCTGATTTTCCGTGCCGTTTTTCCGCGTTTTAAAAAAATCCGAAAAAAATCAAAAAAATTTCAAAAAACATAAAACCTGTCCGCGTTCCGGTGCATCTAATAAGTGAAAGGGGCAAAAAAGCCCTGAAAGAAAAGGAGAGAAAAATTATGAAATGCGTTAAATGCGGAAAGAAATTCATCGGCAGCGGACACCTCTGCAAAGAGTGTCTCGCAAAGAAAATGGAAGGCAAAGATTACAGTTCTTACACAAATGAGTTTTTCGACAGTTTCGAAAAAGAACTCAAAGAAATCAAGGATGAAAAGATGCGTGTTTATAAAAAAATGGGTCTGACACTCCTGATTTCGGCGGCAGTATTCGGCGCTCTGGCACTCTTCTATTATTTTAACCGGAATATGAATAATACAACAATGTATGTTGCAATCGGGGCGCTCACCGTTGACTTTGCAGTCAACATATTCATAGTAATATATGTCGTAAAAAAAATCTCGGATTTTAACCTCGGTTACTCTCTGAAAAAGATGGAACTGATCGACAGAAAAGAGTTTGACTTTTTTGATGACGTTTTCGCGAGAATAATCGCGGACGAAATCAAGGCAAAATACGTTAAATCAAGTTTTCATTACAATTTCCTGGAAGATAAGATTTACCCGGGCACCGTGATTTTTGAAAGAAATCCTCAGTTCATAGGCACTATGGAGTCAAATCCGTTCTGCTATTCACAGTATAAAAAATCAGTGGTTGATAAAGTTGTTATGAAAGAAACAATGATTGACGGTGTTGTTATTGATGAAACAATGTCACGATATACAACGGATAATATAGAAATACCGGCAATTTTCACCTTTACCGTTAAAAAGCCCGCAGCAGTCGGTCTGGAAATCAAAGACGGTTTTGACTGCATCCTCGATGAAACAATCAAAATGGATTACAAGGAATTCAACGATAAATACCGAGTAATATGCAGCAGCGATATTGAAGCTTATAAATATCTCACAGCGGATGTTATGGAGGAAATACTGAAGATTGACAAAACTTTGAGAATGAAGGAAATGAACATAGAAGGCAACAAGGCCGCCTGCAAGTTCAGAGAATCAGGTATCGACATTGACTATACGCCGAGTTTTTCAGCCAACATCAAATCCAACAGAGAAAAATACACATGGCAGAGAGTTTACAAGGACGCGTTTCCCTCAATCGAAAACATTGTCAGGATAGCCAAAGCGGCTTATCCCCTGGCTAAAGTAGGCTGATATTAACAGTAATAAAAAATCAACAAAAAAACACAATAAAAAAACCAATAATAAAAATTAAAAATAAAAAGGAGAAATAATCATGAAAGAATATATCATCGCAGGAGTAGTCATTTTTACCTTTATCGCATCAATTATCAAGTACATCATCGGAATACACAACTATTTTGTAAGACAGAAGCAGGAAATCGAAAAGCAGAAATCCGGCATTGAAATCGCGCTTACGGCAAGATACGACACTCTCGTAAAGCTCAACAAGACAGTCGTCGCTTACAGCGGTCACGAAACGAATCTTCTGACCGGAGTAACAAAAATCCGCAAGGGAATGAGCGCGGGCGAGCTTTCCGAAATCGCAGGTCAGCAGAGTCAGGCGTTCTCGGCGCTGGTTGAGAATTATCCCGAACTCAAAGCGAGCGTAAACTTCATGCATCTTCAGGAGACAATCAACGATCTTGAAAACACAATTCAGGCAACCAGAAGGATATACAATAACGAGGTTTCCGAATATAACAGCGCGGCGAAGTCCTTCCCGAGAAGCATTATCGCAAACAAAATGAAGGTTGAGCAGGAATCATATTTTGAAGCGGAAGCAAAGAAACTCAATGACGTTGATCTTGTTTTCTGATATAACATTTACAGAAAGGAGAAACTTGCGGAAGAAAAAAATAATTCAGGGGCTGATACCGGCCCCTGAATTTTTCTTATGCGCAGGAGATGATTAATTTACCGTCAAAAAGTTCTTGAATAATCGGATGATAAATGTTACATTATTATCAATAAGAATAACGGGAGGTAATATCATGGCACTGTTCGGCAAACTCTTTGAAAAAAAGATATGTGATTTCTGCGGTGAGGAGATAAGTCTGCTCGGCAATAAAAAACTTGAGGACGGCAATATGTGCGGCAAATGCGCCAAGAAGCTCTCTCCCTGGTTTGATGACAGACGGCATTCAACCGTTGAGCAGATAAGGGCGCAGCTTGAGTACCGCGAAGCGAACAAAGCGGCGGCCGCGGCGTTCCGAGTTTCTGAAACCTACGGTAAAAGCGGCAGGAAGTTTCTTGTTGACGGCGAGGCGAACAAATTCACCGTAACCTCGGCAACCGACCTTGCGGCGGACAACCCCGATATACTTGATTTTTCACAGATTACCTCTGTTGACATTGATATCGACGAGGATGAGGACGAGGTAAAGAAAACCGTCAACGGCGAAACAGTCAGCTACGATCCCCCGAGATATGAATATTCCTATGATTTCAGAGTTACGATAAAGGTTGACCATCCTTATTTTGACGAAATGAGATTTGACCTCAATCCCTTCAGCGTAAAGACGGGTCAGCGATCGATGGCGAAGCTTGCCGAGGCGGGTAAATCGCTGACAGCCGAGGATATGATTGCGCGTTCCGTAAAGGAATATACGGAATATGTCGAGCTCGGGGAAGCGATTAAAAAGACGGTTGAGGAGCATAAAAACAGCCGGAAACCGTCCGCAGGGAAAACGGAGTTTGATCCCGAAGCGCAGATAAAGAAGATGGATGAAATTATGCGCAGGATGCAGGAAGAAGTCTTTCCCGCCGCCCGCGCCGAGGCCGGTATCACCGAAGAGCAGGCAAATACTTTCGCTCTGGCGTTGAATAAATATACCGAGGAAGCAAAAGGAACTTTGCCTCAGTCGGCGTTTATGGATCAGGCGGCGGCCGACGCGGGAATCAGCGCTGCTGCAGCCGTGACATATATGGAAGCCATGCAGAAATACAGCAATGAGATTTTCGGAAACGGTACCTCCGGGAACAGCGCGGCTCCGAAGACCGTCACCTGCCCGTACTGCGGCTCGTCAACGGAAATGACCGCCGACGGCAAATGCAGATTCTGCGGCGGAGAACTTAAATAAAATCAACAGTTCCGCGGGAAATCCCGCGGAACTGTTTTTCCGGATATGAAAATTGACTGACAATAATATTTACGGCGGGACCGAAAGTCCCGCCGTTTGCTTAACTGTTTTTGATATCCTCTTTGAATTCCTCGTTGATATCCTCGTAAGCCGACAGCATCGGCTCAACGTCTTTGCCCTTCTTTCTGTCAAAGTAGTTTCTTGTGATTTTAACCACAAGACCGCTCAGGGCTACAACGCAGATAAGATTAGGCACAGCCATAAGGCCGTTGAAGGTGTCGTCAATGCTCCAGACAAGGTCGCTGTGAATGACCGATGAAGCGGCAATCAGAACAACATATATGACTTTGAAAATACCGACCGCTGTTTTGCGCTTTTTGTCGCTGAGCTTATTGAAACAGAAGTCAACCGCCTTCTCGCCGTAATAAGACCAGGCGATAACCGTGGTGAAAGCGAAAAGCGGGAGAATAACCGAGAAAACAGCGGTTCCGAAGCCGCCGAAATTCTCCGTGAAAACCGACATTGACATAACGCTGTCCTCTTTGCCGGTTTCGAGAGTTGAAACGTCAAAGGTTGTCAGGAACATAAGAGCGGTGAGCGTGCAGATAACGAAGGTATCGAAGAAAACCTCAAACACTCCCCAGAGTCCCTGCATGACGGGCTCTCTGGTTTCGGACGCGGAGTGCGCGATAACGGAGGAACCGAGTCCCGCTTCATTTGAGAAGACGCCTCTTGCCATACCTTTTTTGATGACCTGAGAGAAAGAGTATCCGAGAATTCCGCCGCCTGCCGCCCGGAAATTGAATGCCTTTGTGAAGATGAGCGAAATCGCTTTGGGAACGGCGGAAACATTTGAAAATATTGCGATCAGTGCCATAACTATGAAAAGCAGCGACATAAACGGAACGAGCATTGACGCGACTTTTCCTATTCTTTTGATGCCGCCGATAATTACAATCGCGGTGATGATTGCCACAACTATGCCGACCGCGAGTTTAACCGTCTGCGTTTCGGCGGATACGGATGCGCGGCTTAAAGCCTCGGCAAGCGTGCCCGAGATTTTGTTTGTCTGGACTCCGCTCATACCGATTGCCGCGAATACGCAGAAAACAGCGGCGAGATAGCCGAGCCATTTCCATTTGAGACCGTATGAAATATAGTAAAACGCGCCGCCGGAGAGGTTGCCCTCCTTATCCTTTTTTCTGTAATAGAGGCCGAGAACGTTTTCGGCGTAGTTGGTAACCATGCCGAAGAACGCGGAAATCCACATCCAGAGCACCGCGCCCGGGCCGCCTGTCAGGATTGCGGACACAACGCCGACGATGTTTCCGGTGCCGACGGTTCCCGAAATAGCGGTGGCGAACGCCTCAAACTGCGAAACGGATTTTACGCGGCTGTCCTGTTTTTTCTTTTTGCCGAGTCCCTTAAGAGTGGGAATGATGGTTGAGTTGAGCGAGTCACCGAAATGTCTTATCTGAAGAAAACCTGTTCTGACAGTCAGCAGAATTCCGGTGCCGAGAATCAGTATTATGACCGGCCAGCCCCAGACTATTCCGTTGACGGTGTTGTTGACATTTTCGATGACGGAAATTATTTTGTCGAGCATATTTTCTCCTTTACTCCGGGATATATACAAATTTCGAGTTATTCTATCATATAGAAAGGCATTAATCAAGAAAAAATTCACGATAATAAATATTTCCTCACCCGTGAGGATGAGGAAACAGAATCAGTTGTTTTTATTTTCTTTATGACGGTACATATATTTGTCGGCAAGGGCGGTCGCGCGCTCAACGGTATCCTTTCCGGGCTCGAACTCCGCGTATCCGGTTGAAACGGTCGGAAGAGGAGTCCCGTCTATTTTTACAGAGGCGATTCTGCCGTTGAATTCTCCGATAAGGAATTCCGCGTTTTCGGGATTCTTTGTCAGCACCGCGCAGAATTCGTCACCGCCGATGCGGTAGATTCTGCCGTACGGTCCGAAAACCGCAATCAGCTCGTCGGCGGTCCGCCTGAGAACTTTATCGCCGAAACTGTGACCGTTCAGGTCGTTTGCCATTTTAAAATCGTTGATATCAAAGGTTATGAAGCACGCTTTTTTGTCAAGACGCCTGCAGTCCGTTTCAAACTTGTTGCGGTTGAGCAGATGCGTCATCTCGTCCGATTGTGAGACGAGAGAGGAATAGAACACAAGTATCAGTATCGACGAAAGCGTTATGACAGGCCAGTCAATCATATATTTTCTGTCATAAAGCTGAACCGATAATCCGATTACCAGGAATGCCGTGATTGCGATTGCCGCGTCAATATTATATGAATGGTAATCGTGGCTCAGAAGAATCAGCCCCGCGAAGAGATAAAGGATTGAAATAATCAGCGCGCCGGCGTAAAGAAATACATATTTTCCGCGGTGATAAAATCCGTCCGCGTCAACATAAAAGATGAAACGGAAGCGGAGATTCAGCATCAGAAGAATAAAGTTTATTGCCGGAATAAACGACAGGACTGCATGCGGCGTTCGCGGTCTGAGAGCGTAAACAAAGATAAATGAGATTGTCGGAGACAGAGCGAACTCAACCGTTACGATCAGATAATGCAACCATACTTCGGAAAGGAAGCGCCCGTTGATCTGCTCCTGAGCCCATTCGAGCAGCGTGCAGATCATTACCAGAACAAACGCGACATTGAAGCACAGACGGTCGTGCCTGCTGAGCAGCGAGAAGCTTTTCATTATTATAAGCGTTGTTATTGATGAAAGCACTGTGATAAATATCATAGCGGTATAAAGAGAATCAATCATATTGATACCCCCGCTTTATAAGTATATTTTATATATTAATTCTAACAAAAAAACTTTTTATGTCAAGTGTAAAACGGCAGAATTGCGCGAATTAAGACAGATTGCACAAAAGAAAATGTGAATAATTATTGAAAAATTAAAAAAATTGTTGACAAAATATGAAAAAGCAATTATAATAACAAAGTATTTTAAGTTTAAAAAAGAATATTTGGCAAATCCGTCGAAAGGCGGAGACGCAAAGTTTAGTGTCTAAAAGATTTTATCTCATGATTGACTGACTGCAAATCAACAGTGCCCTGCCGGGCGCTGTCAGGTTTGCAGTTTTTTTGTTTTACGGAGAGAGGTATGGCGGCTGACGAACCGAAAAACCCATCCGCAGAGAACTGCCGGAACTACCGATCGGTGAAATGAGAGAAAACGACAGAAGAGAAGCGGAAATCGCGCGACTTACTGAGGAGCCTGAGTCCGGAGTCCCCCTTTCACAGGATGAATTTGAAAATCCTGCGCTCCGGCCGCTGAGGCGGGTATATGAAAACAGCCGCTCCGCTCCCGTTTTGAAATCGAAAGAACTTTTAAATATATCGGGAGAGAAAACAGTATGAATAAAATAGAAGTCAATCCGTCTCCCGATATAAATAAAACGGGACGCGAACCCGGCCGTAAAAAGCAGAAGCGGAAATCCCGCAAGTCGGTAAGGCCGGTGCTGTATCTGCTTGTGGCAATCGCGGCTGTTGCCGTTGTTGTCGCGGCCTATCAGCTGCCGGTAATGAGAATTTACGGCAGTTCGATGAAGCCCACCCTGACCGAGGGAGATATTGTGGTTTCGGTCAAAGGCACGAAGCTTGAAAAAGGCGACGTTGTCCTGGTTAATAACGGAAGCAAGATTCTTGTCAGGAGAATCATCGCGAAGGCGGGCGAATGGGTCAATATTGACGCCCGCGGCATAGTATATGTCAATAATCGGCGTATCAATGAGCCCTATGTTTCCGAAATGGCACTGGGCGAATGCGATATAGAACTGCCCTATCAGGTGCCGGATAACACGGTGTTTGTTATGGGCGATCACAGAAAAACATCAATTGACAGCCGCAACACATCGGTCGGCTGTATCAAAACGGACGACATAGCCGGAAAAATCATTTTCCGCGCATGGCCGATTACAAAAACAGGAGTAATCAGTTAAAAGAGGGAAATCCCGTGACGCAAAGCCAAGTCATCAGAGTGTTTTGCGGCCGGATTGTAAATATGATAAACAGACAGTAATAAGCACATCCTACCAAGGAGTAATATACATGAGAAAGAAACTGATTTCCGTACTGCTTGTTGCGGCTGTCGTGCTGGGGATTACGCCCCTGTACTCCGCAGCAGACGGCAGCACGGGTCAAACGGCGAAAGGTGAATATACTTACACGCTTACAGCGGATCCCGACACCGGAACGCCTCCGACCGTTGATATTGAGCCCGGAGGTTTCGGCGATATCAACAGTAACGGCAGAATCTGGACCGATAAGAGCGTAGCGGTTAACGGAGACCATTTTGATGTTAACCTCAAGGTGCTCGCGCAGGAGTATGTTTCCACATACAGCACATCGGTTACCCAGGCCATAGCCGCGGACGTTGTAATGGTGCTTGACTTCACTTCTTCAATGCTGCGTTACAAGGTTCCGAAGAAGGTTATAAATGAGTCAACAGGCGTAGAGACAACAGTAGAGGTTACCAGAATGGAAGCTCTTGTTGACTCGGTTAACGAAGCGATAGAGATTATCACCACCACCAACCCGCAGAACCGTATAATGGTTTACGGTTATTTCGGCACCAGAAACGGAACCTCATCAAATAACAGGCCTACCGTTGCGCAGATTATGCCTCTCGGCCATTACACAAGCACATCAACTTCAAACGAAACTTTAGATAAATATATCACTTTTACCAATCACAGTTCGGGAAGCACTTACTCTGCGACCATCGCTTCAAGCGACACTCTGCAAAAAGACGGTGCGGATTATGAATTCTCTCAGAATACCGGTACGGGTACCTGCACACAGCTCGGTATCGCGCTCGGTGTAAAAGGACTGGTTGACGCAATAGAAAGTGAAACAGACTACAGCACAGAGAGAAAGCCCTACGTTATTCTTATGACGGACGGCGAGCCGACCTGGGCCAACAAAAACTGGTACAGCGAAAGCAGAGACGTTTTAACAGGAAGCAGCCAGTATGTTTCTTATAACTCCGGCGGCGACTCCAACCAGATTGTTGCGGCTCATACTATTCTTACTGCCGCTTACTGGCGTGAGAGACTCAGAAAGGCGTATGAGACATATAACGGCAAAGCCGATC
>JAEEGL011597146.1_pt1 | contig 11959 bp, 5 predicted proteins | sample 9134231 | NCBI WGS metagenome assembly JAEEGL01 (sample SAMN16246548, study PRJNA631951) | gut metagenome | biome: gut microbiome; feature: rumen; material: fiber-attached | host: Bos | place: Iran: Karaj | collected 2018-10 | reverse complement strand
GTTTTTCTGAAGCCGTTTCGTCGAAGATAATTTAAGGTTTTCAGAAAATCCGCTTTCTTCATATTTCTTTAGCTTTCGATCATGGCTTTCACAGCCGCTGTCAGATCCTCCACTTTCTTTGCAGCATCTTCTTTGTTGCTGCCCTTTACGCCCATGTAGAACTTGATCTTGGGCTCGGTTCCGGAAGGACGTGCACAGCACCAGGAATTCTCCGTCAGATCGAAGTAGAGCACGTTGGACTTCGGAAGTCCGGTACCGTGCTTACTGCCGTCTCTGTTGTCCACAACTTCTCCGGACTCGTAATCCCTGAATTCGTTTACCTTCAGATCGCCGAATGCCTTGGGAGGGTTGTTTCTGATCTTTTCCATCAGTGCCTTGATCTCCTTGGCACCGTCGATGCCCTTCATGGTGATGGAATACTGGGTCTCTTTGTAGAAACCGTATTTCTCGTAGATCTCATTCATCTGATCGCAGAGGGTCTTGCCCTGCTTTTTGCACCATGCGGCCACTTCGCAGAGCATCATTACCGCTACCACCGCATCCTTATCACGTGCATGGGTGCCCACCAGACAGCCGTAACTCTCTTCCAGACCGAAGACGTAATGGTTGCTGCCGGTCTGTTCAAAGAGTTTGATCTGCTCGCCGATGTACTTAAAGCCCGTCAGGACTTCGATACACTTCACGTTATAATCCGCTGCAATGGCAGGTGCCAGGTTGGTGGTCACAATGGTGGTCACCAGCGCGGGATTTTCGGGCATGGTACCCAGTTTCTGTTTTTCACGGAGCACATACTCTCCGATGAGCATACCGGACATGTTTCCGGTGAATGCTTCATATTCTCCGGTGGCGGTATTCTTTGCATAGATTCCGAGACGGTCCGCATCGGGATCTGTCGCAAGAACGATATCCGCATCCTTTTCCTTTGCCAGTTTCAGTGCCAGGGTAAAGGCCTTGGGATCCTCGGGATTAGGATAATCCAGAGTTGTAAAATCGGGATCCGGCAGTTCCTGCTCGGGTACGATATAAACGTTGTTATAGCCCAGTTCCTTCAGGATCCTTCTCACAGGGAGATTACCGGTTCCGTGGAAGGGGGTATAAACGATCTTTAACTGATCTGCCATCTCTTTGATAACTTCGGGATGGATGGAAAGGCTCTTTAACTCTGCCATGTAAGCATCGTCGATCTCTTTTCCGATGATCTCGTATAGCCCCTGAGCCATGGCATCTTCCTTGGACATGGTCTTTACTTCGGAGAAGTCCGCGATGGCTTTGACTTCGTCGATGATCCCTTTATCGTGAGGAGGGGTCACCTGGGCGCCGTCCTCCCAATAAGCCTTGTAGCCGTTATACTCCGGAGGATTGTGGCTGGCAGTGATCATAACGCCTGCAGTGCAGCCCAGTTTTCTCAAAGCATAGGACAGCTCCGGGGTAGGTCTTAAAGACTCGAAGATATACGCTTTGATGCCGTTTGCTGCCAGGCATCTTGCGGTCTCATCGGCAAATTCGGGAGAAAATCTGCGGTTATCGCAGGAGATCGCAACGCCCTTCTTCTCCGTGCCGTTTTTCTTAATATAATTTGCAAGTCCCTGGGTGGCACGACGTACCGTGTAGATGTTCATACGGTTTGTGCCCGCACCGATAACGCCGCGGAGTCCGCCGGTACCGAATTCCAGATCCTGGTAGAAGCGCTCCTCGATCTCGGTCTCGTTGTTACGGATGGCCAGCAGTTCCTGCTTGGTCGCATCGTCAAAATAAGGGTCAGATATCCATTTCTCAAAGGTTTCTTTATAATTCACGTTGACACCTCCTTAAATGTACTATTGTAAAAAAGTATATCATATTTTCAGTGAATAATCGCTCCGATCAAGGGAAAAGTTGGGATTGTAGTAGGGATCTCCCTGCTCAAGCTGTTTTTTCCATTTTTCCCGGAAACGGGCGGATTCTTCGTTATATCTGGCAGCGCTCTCACCGTTATCGTCCATTCCTCTGGATTTGGACTCATAGTGAAAGAGTTCGCAGTAAGGGTTCCAGACGTTCAGATACCCTTTTTCCCGGAGCCGCAGACAGAAATCCACATCATTTAAAGCAACGACGAAGCTTTCATCCAGGCCTCCCACCTCATCATACAGGCTCTTTTTCACCATAAGGCAGGCTCCCGTGACCGCCGTCACATCCTGGGCATAGCAGAGTCTTCCCATGTAACCCAGGTTGGTCTGAGCCACTTTGTAGTGGGTATGGCCCGCTGTCCTGTGGGCTCCCAGGCCGATAACAATACCTGCATGCTGGATGGTCTTATCGGGATAATAAAGCTTGGCGCCAACGGCAGCCACATCTTTTCTCTGTGCGTACATGAGAAGTTCTTCCATCCAGTTGATGGAGATCACTTCCGTATCGTTGTTTAACAGGACAAGATATTCGCCCTCCGCCTGTGCTGCAGCGAAATTATTGACTCTGGAGTAATTGAACTCCCCTTCGTAGCGAAGGATCCGGATATTCTTTTTGTCCTTCAGGGACGCATAGTATTCCTCGGTCTCCGGCTTCACGGAATTATTCTCAACAATGAGGATCTCGTAATTATCATAGGTGGAGCGCTGCAGGATAGAGTCGATGCAGCGTCTTAAGTCCTCTACGTGATCTTTGTTGGGGATCAGGATGGAGATCTTGGGATTCCCGATGATCTCATACTTGATCCGGAAAATGGTCTCAAAAGCCTTGGTACTGATGATCTGGTAGTTCTTAAACCCGAACTTCTCCAGATGATCCGCCACGGCGCCTCTTGCAGCCTCAATGGCGTAACTCTTTGCATTGATGTCCGCCGCGGTACTGCCCTTATGGGATCTCCAGTAATAAAGGAGCTTGGGCACATGGACCACATGCTTTGCCCGGGATGTAAGGCGCAGGATCATGTCGTGATCCTGGCTGCCGTCAAACTTGGTCCGGAACAGCTCCATTCCATCCAGCAGATCCTTGGAGAACACGCTGAAATGGCAGATGTAGTTGTTGGCCCGCAGATTATCCACCGCAAAATCCGGTTTGAAGTGGATGGTCAGCATATCGTCGATGGTGCCGTTTCCCTTAAAGGTGGTCTCATCGCAATAAAGATAATCCGCATTTTCCTCGCAGATCCGGATCATGTATTCATAAAGGGCACTGGGATGCAGCACGTCATCATGGTCAAAAAGACCGATGTACTCACCTGTTGCCATCTGAAGACACTGATTTGTGTTTCCGGAGATACCCTCGTTCTTTTCCAGCTTCCGGTATTTGATCCGGGGATCTTTCTCCGCCAGTTCTCTGCAGTACTCTCCCACTTCTTTATGGGCATCGTCGGAGCCGTCAGCCAGGCAGAGTTCCCAATTCTGATAAGTCTGAGCCTGAACGGATCCGATCATCTCCGTCAGGAATTTCCTGGGAGTGTTGTATAAAGGTACGAGGATGCTGAAGGTGATATCCCTGGAAAATCTGGTATTCTTCTGCTTTTCCGCCTCTTCCGGGGTGGGGAAGCTGGCCAGACCGTGCTGCAGTCTTGCCTTCTTCTCGATCATCTTGCTCTGGACTTTTCTGGCGATACCTTTGGGAGAACCGTAGTTGCCCACTCTCTCCTTGGTCCGCTGCGCCAGATGATACAGGTCTCTGGCAGGGGCGGAAGCTTTCCAGATACCGCTGTTTTTGATGCGGTCCAGATTGGCCTGCAGATCTTCTGCCTGACGGTTTGCGTCCGCAAGACGGTCGGACAAAACCGCATTTTTCTTTTTCTCCCGCTCGTATTCTGCTCGCCAGTAAGCAAGATCCTGCTCCTTCGGCTTGTTCTCTTCGTTATCAAAACTCATGTAGCTTAATCTCCTATCTTCAGGACTCTGTTCAGAGCCCTCTTTCCCTGGTATACCCCGTCCCCTGATTCATATGCGATCCATAATCCGTAGGTCCCGGGTTCGAATTCCGACGCCTCGGCTCTGCACACAAAGCCGGAAAGGGCTATATTTTTCTCCTGTGGCAGAATGGCTTCCACATCATACCGGTACCTGGAAAATATGGGGATCCGGTAAACCCGGCCGTTTCCGCCTTCTTCGGGGTTCTTATCTTCCTTCAGGATCAAAAACCGCCCCGCAGGGGTATAAGCGGCATTGTCCGCCCCTCTTTGGTAGCACCAGCCTTCGATCATCAGAATATCCGGCTCAGAGGCATGGTATTTCAGCTGAACCCCCGCCCGCTCCAGCGTCGGTACGATGGTCTCATCCTCCCGGATCTTGGCTTCCGCTTCCGGATCCGTCTTATGAGGCCTCAGGACACATAGTCTGTTTTCGTGATCAAAAGTCCGCTCCGGCTCATATTCCGGAGAATGTCCGCAAAGGCCGGGGGCGTAATAGGGATCCCGGTTCTCCAGCCCGGAATGCCTGCCGTAAAGAGCCGCTTTTTCCCGAAGGAGTCGCTCCCATTTTCCCTCTTCTTCGTCGCTGCCGCGGCTGAGAGACTCATGATGGGTCAAGACCGCATCGTTTCTCTGCACGTTCCGGTAACCCATTTCATGTAAACGAAAACAGAAGTCCACATCATTATAAGCCACTGCCATGGACTCTTCCAATCCCCCTGCCCGGAGATAAAGCTTCCGGTCCACAAGGAGGCAGGCCGCCGTCACCGCCAGCATGTTCTGAGCGGTAGCTCCATGACAAAGGTAATAGATCCGATCATCCGGAAACGTTACCAGTTTATGACAGGGACCGATCTCCATATTTGTGATCCCTGCATGCTGGATCCTCTCCTCAGCCGGGTAGCGGAGCTTTGCTCCCACGGCTCCGGTGCCGGGGATCAGTGCCTGACCCACCATGACCCGCAGCCAGTTTTTCTCCAAAATCTCCACATCATCGTTTAATAGAAGAATAAATTTGCCATGTGTTATGTAAACCGCATCGTTGCACATAGCAGAAAAATTAAAGATTCTCGTTTTGAAGAGATAGGCAAAATCAATTCCCGGGTATTCCTTCTTCAGCTCCTCCAGATAAGTGCCGATCTTCTCGCTGTTCTCTGCCGAACTTCCGTTGTCGCTGATCACAAATTCCAGAGAGTCATAATCTGTCTTTTCCAAAAAACTGCCGATGCACTGTTTCAAAAGTTCCGGATGATCCTTGGAGGGGATCACCACGGAAACCAAAGGTTCCGTTCCGCCCTTTTTGGGATCCGTTTCCGGCACCACCTGAACCACCCGGGGATGACAAGTTTCCACCACCTTCGGCACAAAACCGCGACGGCTCAGGGCATCTTCCTTAATGGTCAAATACCGTCTTTCATATCCCCATAACGCCGGATCAAAGGCGTAGTCCGGAGATACCGTGGTCTCAAAGTGGCCGCCTTCATAGTTCTCCGGGGCAAAGCCTTCCCATTTTGTATGGTACAAAACAAGATGGGAATTCCGGACCTGCTCCCTGCCGATCTTCTCAGAGACCTTCAGGATCAGGTCATAAATCCGAACCAGGGGATCGGGATCATCACATAAGGCAATTTCGGATACTGCATTTTTACGAAGCCCCACAAAGCTTCCAAGGTAAAAACATCCAAGAAGAGTGTCTTCCGACCATTCCGGCTTCAACATGGGGGTGTGTCTTCTCCCTGAGAGGTCCACATGGTCTTCATCCCCGTACCAGAGAACGGTATCCGCATTTCCTGCACCGTCTTTTTCCGAAGCTTTAAAAAAGACGGACGCCGCCTCCCTTACAGCCATCGGATCCAGTTCCTCCGGTTCCCTGGCAAAGAGAAGGACCTCTGCATCCCCGAAGGTCTCTGAAAGACTTTTCATATCGGGATACAAGGACAAAACGGAATAGGAAAGGACCGCGATCCTGTTATCATCGTCGGGCTCAGCGCTGCCCTCTGCGTCCTTTTCCATGGTGGAGATCCACTGCAGGTAGGTATCCTTCTGACGAAGAAGTTCCTCTTCATAGCGCCGGATGTTCTCCGGCGTAGCTTCTCCCCGGCCTGCACTCCTGCCGACCGTCGCATTCCGTATTTTTCCCGGAATCCTCCCGGCCTTGGTGATCCCGGACTTTGCCGCTTTTCCGGCTGCGTAGGCGGGATTCTTTGTGATCCGGGTCAGCTTGACCTCCAGGTCCTCGATCCGGTGCTCTGCTGCATTTATTTCTTCCGCCAGAGCCGCACCTTTTTTCTTCTGTTGTTCAAAGGCTGCCCGATAATAGGCAGCCCATGTAGCATCCGTTCGTTTCATCGTATTTGGAAGATCACTCGTGAGCGGAGACCACTACGGTTTCCGCGGTAAATTCGTACAATTTCTGACGGGAACATGCATCTTCCCATAAATAGCCGATCAGGTACTCACCCTCGGGAAGCTCTTCTTTCGGGATCCACACACTGCATCCCGAAAGGGCCGGATGGTCGATGTGTGCCAGGGACTTTAAGGTTCCCGGCCGGTACACTCTGTGGAAAGGTACCTTCCACATGGGTCCGTCTACGGACTGCAGAGGTTTGTTCTCATCCAAAGGTTTCAGCAACAGGCTGATGTCGTAGCGGCTGTTGTCCACCTGCAGGGCATAGAACCAGCCCTGGATGTAAAGATCGCCGCCGTCGCTCTTGCCGTGCTCCCAAAGTCCTCTGTCACCGGCAAATTCGATGCCGCTTCGAAGCACATCATTGTGCCAGTCTCTCTGGACGTAGCCATCGCAGGCCACGGGATGTGCCGTTTCCGATACCCGTTTTTCGTCATAGTAATAGCCCAGCACGTATTCCTGTTCCAGCTGGTCTGTCAGGAACGCTGGGTTGTAATAGGGATCGTGGTTCCACATGCCGGGATGGAGCCCGTAAAGGGTATCCCGCTCCTGATGGAGTCTGTGAAGCTTCTCGATGCCCGCATCCAAACCACGGCTGATGGACTCGTGGTGGATCATCTTCGTATTGTTGCAGCAAACATTCTTGTATCCGAGAGCCAGAAGATGATAGCACAGTTCCACATCGTTATAGGCCACCTGCAGATCCTCATTCCAGCCTCCGGTCTGTTCATAGACCTCCCGCCGCATCAGCAGGCAGGCTCCCGTCACACCGGCCATGTTCACCGCCATACGGGTGATGCCGTAGTAATGGGAGATCAGATCCGTTCCTCTGGTCAGCTTATGTGCCGGTCCGAGATGAAGATTGGTAATACCGACATGCTGGAAAAACTCTCCGCCGGAATACAGAAGCTTAATGCCAACCGCACCCACATAGGGTTTGGATGCCTTCTCCATCATCCTCGTCAGCCAGTCGTAGTCCACCACTTCCGTATCATCATTCAGGAATAAAAGATATTCTCCGGTGGCAAGAGATGCACCAAGGTTGCAAAGTCTGGAGAAATTAAAGTCCTGAGGTGCATAATGATAAATGAACTTGGGATCCATACGCTTCTGGAGCCTGCGGATCAGGGCCTGGTTTTCCTCATTGCTGCCGTTATCCACAACGATGAGTTCCAGGTTTTCGTACGTAGTAAAGTCAAAAATGGAATGGATACAGGTAGCAAGGAGCTTTGGATGATCCTTGGACAGGATGATAATGGAAACCTTGGCTTTTTGCTCCGACACATCCGCATCCGAGTAGGAAAGTCCCTTTTTCAGGTCTGCATACTCCGGCTCAAAACCAAAGAAGTGTCCTTCTCCGTCTCTGGGTTCGATGGGACGTCTCCTCTCTTCAAAGGTCAGAGGTCTGTCCGGCAGTACCTGCCCTGCCTCCGGGTCTCCTGCATCTTCTCCCTCGTATAACACCACGGGCATGTGGGCTGCATCCCCGGCAAGATCCGCTCCGATAAGGCCCAGTGCATAGATCAGCCGGTTTCCCTTCAACTCTGCGGTAGCATAAGAGCTTTTCCGCTCTTCGATCTTCTCAAGCACCTGCAGGATCAGGTCCTTTTTCATCACAAAAAGATGTCCGAAGTAGAAAAACGAAAGCAGTGTATCCGGAGACCAGTCCGGCTTTAACCAGTTGGTCTCGTCCGCATACAGGAGTTTTGTTTCGGGATGGACCGTCAGAAACAGACGGATATCCTCTGCCGCACCCTGATGAAGGCGGGCCGGATCTTCCGCAAAGATCACATACTCTTCCTTCAGTCCGAGAACCCGGGTCTTTAATGCCTCTGTCGCGGATGCCGTACTGCGAAATGCCGCATCTCCGTATGAAAGAACAGCACAGGCAGTATTCTCCGGGATCGCGGTCTCGTTTTCCGCTCTCCATGCCTTTCTGCGATCCGCCAGATACTCTGCTCCCGTAATACGCTGCAGCCGGATCTGTCGGTCATATTCTTTATGTCTTGCTGCCACCAGTGTGCCCTGAATGGCTTTTTTCATCGGATTACTCAAAAATGAAATCTCCTTTTGGGTTTCGGTGCGGGGATAAAGCCGGCTGCCATCTCATCGGGCATCAGCGTCATATCCCACTCCAGCTCTAATTCCTCTTCCTCACCGCCCCCGGGGTACTCTGCCCGCAGCCGGCCTAAGTCGAAGATGAACAAAGGATCCTGATTGGTAAATACATAAACATTTCCCTGCTCGGCCTTTGCCCCATTGGTGGCGATGATCTGCCCTTCCCCGATGGTCAGGGGGATCTCCTGCTCTTTCCAAAGAACTTTCTTTACATTAACGATACAGCAGGACAATGCGGGATCGATCCGGAGCCTTGTCATGCCCCTCTCCACCCGGACTCTGATCCGGCGGGAATAATCGTTTTCTTCGTACTCGGTGACCCGGGCATCATCCATGTAATAAGAGGTCTCCGCCTTGAAATCATCCCCGAAATCTTCGTAGATCTGTACCAGACCCCTAGTCTTTAAAACCTGCTGTCTGTTCAGAAGTGCTTTCACATCATGGGCATCGTGCCGAAGAAGATCTCTCAGTTCCTTCATGGATCTGTGATTTCCGGTAACATATCTCTGGAAATCCAGTTCTCTTGCCCGAAACTCTTCCGCATCCCCATCCGTCAGATCCAGAAGATTTAAGATGCCGTCCAGGTTAAGACGGTCTCTCTTCTTATCCTCGAGAATATAACAATAAACTGCCCGGAAGGCCTGTTCCTTGGGATCAAGCTGCTTTCCGAAGGTCCATTCATAATCGATAAGGTTCCATATCCCGTTTTCCACGGGGTCAAAGGGCTGGCTTCCATCCTTGGGTGTAATGAGGATGTTGGAGAAGATACAGTCAAAATCCGCCGCCGGATAGTCCGCGCGGTAGGAGATAAACTCCAGGTATTTGGAGAACAGACTGTCAAATCCGGCCTGATCCCCTCTTTCGAGGCATTCATCCATCAGCTCCGCCAGTGTACGTCCGTTCAAAAATTCCAGTTCCACGTAGGGACGAAGGTTCTTGGCCTTTGCCTCTCCGTTGATGATCTCTTCGCTGGAACGGCCGTCCCGCTTTTGATCTTCCGTTTCCACAAGATGACATCTGTTGATCTTGAATTCAGACCCCTTATACCGTTCTCGAAGTTCCAGATAGGCTTTTTCCATACCCCTGATGTGATCGAAGGAGTCCGGCAGCATGGGGTACTTTCTTACAACGAAACTCTTTAAACTCTCCAACTGAGTCTCGGATCCGGTATGATAGCCCATACGGTTTTCCAGAGAAATCTCTGTCTTGATCTGGAACTGCCTCTGCCGGTCATTGGAGTACTTTACGTACTTGGTCTCCAGAGCCGGTCCCGTCACAACAAGAAAAGAATTGGAGAAGTAAGGAAATTCCTTATCTTTTACCAGAGAGTCAAATGCCCGTTTTTCATCAAACAGGAGCATTCTGTCTCTGTCGAAATTACGCATGTTATCCGATAATTCTCCGATCTTCGGAAGATAGTCATCGGAATACAGGGATGTCATGAATTTGTAATCCGGGTAGGGATAATAGAAAGAATACTCTTCCACGTCACAGCGTTTTAAGATATCTTCCAGTTCCGGCTTGGAAAAAGTCCGGACCACTCCACCGTCGTGGTAACCTTCCACCCCGGAAAACCAGGTGCCCAGATGATCCTCCTTGCAGCCCGCCAGATACTTCATTCCCATCCGGTTTTCAATGGCAATGACAATATGTCCATCGGATTTCAGGTGTTTTTTTAAAATCTCCAGGAACCGGTCATAGGGCTGTTCCGTCTGAATATAAGCCTGTCCGTATTCGAAAACACCGATGAGGAGGATGTAGTCGAAATCCGTAGGAAGATCGGGCTCCACATCCGTAAAATTGCCTACCATGATATGGATATTATCCTGATCCATATGACGATAGGCATTGATCATGCTGCGCTTCTTTGAAAGATCAACGCAGGTAACGGACCCGGCTTTGGCAGACAGGGCGCCGGTGATGGCACCACAGCCCGCTCCCACTTCCAGGACCTTACTCCTTTGATCTAACGGAAGCCACTCTATGATATTTTCTCTTTGAATGGAAAGATGGTACAGGATCTCCCACTGATTCTTCTCTTCAATGATCCGGGGGTATTCCACATCCGAATAATTTCTGGCAATATCCAGAAGAACGTCCTCAATGTCGCCATCGCAGTACAGATCTTCACCCGGATAGTGTGTCAAATCCAGATTTATTTTTCCAATCTTCAGGTTTTTCTCCTGTTCTCCCATGGATCATCACTCCTATGCTTCGTTTCTGTACTCCAGGATGTTGCTGTCGCTGCCGGACTTGATCTTTACATCCTTCACCACTACCTTGGATTCTGAATCGTAGTAGCCGACGGTATCTTTATCAGAAACAACCGTTACGTTAACCGCATCATAAAGTCTGTGATATACCGTAAAGTTTTCACCTTCAAAGCCGGTAACCCCAAAGGAGATAAGATATTCCCCTCCCTGAAGGGTCATTCGCTGGGTAAAGGTGATCTCTTTTGCTTCTCCGCCATGTACCGGTTCCAGAAAAGCCTTCTCCACCATGGTATTGGTACCGGTGATCTCGATCCCTTTGATATTTTTCACCGTATAAGCGAAAATAGGGGCCTGAACGGTTTCGTTAAATCTAACTTTCATATGTACGGTATACTCCCGGCCCTTCACAATGGCCGTAGTTTTCATACCATGTTCATCGGTGACATAGCTTTCGCAGATGGTTGCCTTTCTGCTCCCATACTCCAGAGTATCTTCATTGATATCGCCCGATTTTTTATTACCTGCTTTTGCAGCTGCGCTTTCGATATCCTTGTCACGAAGAAGGTTTCCCTCCTCGGTATCGGGGATCTGATACTGTCCCACAAGTACCTGCTTATAGATATCGATCATTTCCTTGGGAGTTCCTTCTCCAAGCTTGGCTCCCTGATTTAAAAGGATCACGCGGTCACAGTACTTGCTGATGCTTCCGAGGTCATGGGATACAAAGAGAATGGTCTTTCCCTGTTTTTTGAACTCTTCAAACTTGTGATAACACTTAGCCTGGAAGAACACATCACCCACGGAAAGTGCTTCATCGACGATGAGGATCTCCGGATCGATATTGATGGCCACCGCAAAGGCAAGGCGGACAAACATACCGCTGGAATAAGTCTTTACCGGCTGGTACACATATTCCCCGATATCCGCAAAGTCCAGGATATCCTGGATCCTCTCCTTGATCTCATCCTCCGTAAAGCCGATCATGGTACCGTTTAGATAAATGTTCTCAATACCGTTGTACTCGGGGTTAAAGCCTGCGCCCAGCTCCAGGAGAGCAGAGATCCGTCCGTTTACGGTCACGGTACCGGAAGAAGGAGTCAGGACTCCGGTAATGATCTTTAAGATGGTGGATTTTCCGGAACCGTTGGTACCGATGATACCCACACATTCCCCATTCTTTACGCTGAAATCCAGCCCTTTTAAGGCATAATGATCCCTGTGCAGCTTCTTTTTGGAAAAGCCCAGGGTCTCTTTTAAGCGGTCACGTCTGTGATCATAGAGCTTATATATTTTTTGAACTCCCGCGACCTCGATCGCGATATCGTTCTTGTTTTCACTCATAAAAACGAACTC
>JAEEGL011551393.1_pt1 | contig 11959 bp, 10 predicted proteins | sample 9134231 | NCBI WGS metagenome assembly JAEEGL01 (sample SAMN16246548, study PRJNA631951) | gut metagenome | biome: gut microbiome; feature: rumen; material: fiber-attached | host: Bos | place: Iran: Karaj | collected 2018-10 | reverse complement strand
ATAATAAGTATAATAATACTTCATAATATGGGATATAAAATAAATAAGATAATTAAAAATATTAATAAAATAAAACTACCAGATGGTAGAATGGAGTTAATAAAGTATTTAAAATCATATGTAATTATTGACTATGCACATACATCTGATGCAGTATATAATGTACTTAAAAGTGTTAATGAATATAAAAAAAGTAAAGTATATACTATAATTGGATGTGGTGGTAATAGAGATAGTAGTAAAAGAAAAGAAATGGGTAAGATATCTACTGATTTAAGTGATTATGTAATATTTACTAATGATAATCCTAGAGATGAGGACCCTAAAAGTATATTAAATGATATAACTAATGAATTAAATAATAATAATTATGAAATTATAGAAGATAGAGGAATTGCAATAAAAAAGGGTATAAGTATGTTAAAAAAAGATGATATATTACTTATATTAGGTAAGGGTCATGAGAAATATCAAATTATGAATGGTATTAAATATTATTTTTCTGATAAAGATGAAGTTATAAAAAATAAAAAAAGCCATTAGGCTTTTTTTATTTTGTCATTACATGTTCTGGATTCATTTCTGCTTTAACCATTTCAGCAACTATATTAAGCATTTCTGGATTATCTAGTAATTCTTTATGAGTACTTACTATAGCTCTCATAATGTTATCAAAACTAGCATCCTTTCTTAATAATATATTTCTTTTGTTGTTATCAACAACTCCGAAATGTCCCCCCATATTTATTGCTGGTGTTTCTGTAAATTGTTTTAATAAATCATTATAATTCATATTAAAAACCCCTTTCTTTCTTGATTTGCCAGTTATTATACACTTTTTTTAATATTTGTCAAGTATTTGTTTTTTTCCTTGATTTAAATATATATTTTTTATATACTTTATTAGAGGTGCATTTTTATGAAAAAGTTAGAAACTATAGGTATGCCTATGAAGTATGGATGTATGGTAGAAGGTGCTGATTTGGCATATTCTGCATTAAAGAACAGTTTAGAAAAAGTATTAGATACAAAGTGTAATAAGGTTATAAATATATCTTATGATGATATGGTTGAACATAGAAATGATAAGAAATTAAGATATGTTGAACAAGTAATGGATATAAGTCATAAATTATATGATGAAGTAACTAAAACATTAAAAAATGATAAATTCCCATTAATAGTTGGTGGAGATCATTCTACATGTATTGGAAGTATAAGTGCTTCTTTAGATTATACTGAAGGTGATTTATCAGTAATATATATTGATAAACATGCAGATATACATACAGATAAGACAAGTCCATCTGGTAATTTACATGGTATTCCTTTATCAGTATGTATTGGAAGATGTGATGAAAGATTTGATATAGGTGAATTTAAATTAAAACCAGAGAATCTACATTATATTGGATTATCAAACTTTGAAATAGAAGAAATAGATTATATACATGCAGAGAATATAACTGCATTTATGGATTTTGAAGTAGAAGAGAAGAAAGCAGAATGGATAGCAAAGGAAATAATGAAGAGAATTAAGACTAAAAATGTACATATATCTTTTGATTTGGATTGTATAAAAGAAATAGATTTTCCTTGGGTTAATGTTGCTGTAGAAGGTACTTATCAAGATGATGGTGGTATATATTTTAAAACTGCTAAGAAGATACTTGGATTATTATTATCTAATTTGAATGTAGTAAGTATGGATATAGTTGAATATAATCCAACTTTAGATGTTAATAAAGAAGGAATAGGTAAGATAGAGGAATTATTATTAGAGTTAAAAGAAAACAGGAGGTAATATGATTACAGTTAATAATGTAAGCCTAAGATTTGGTAAAAGAACATTATTTGAAAATGTTAATTTGAAGTTTTCTCCTGGTAATTGTTATGGACTTATAGGTGCTAATGGTGCAGGAAAATCTACATTTTTAAAATTATTATCTGGGGAAATAGAAACTACAACTGGAGAAATTAGTTATGGTAAAGATGAAAGAATATCAATATTAAAACAAGATCATAATCTTTATAATGATTGTAGAGTATTAGATGTAGTTATAATGGGTAATAAAAGATTATATGAAATAATAGAAGAAAAGAATAAATTATATTCTAAAACTGATTTTACTGATAAAGATGGTATTAAATTAGGGGAATTAGAGAGTGAATTTGCTGATTTAAATGGATGGCAAGCTGAAAGTGATGCGGCTATATTACTTGATGGTTTGGGAGTAGATTTAAAGTATCATGAAGATATTATGAGAAATATTCCTGCTAAAGAGAAAGTAAAGGTGTTACTTGCACAAGCATTATTTGGTAATCCAGATATATTACTTCTAGATGAACCTACTAATGGGCTTGATATAGATGCTAAAATGTGGTTAGAAGAATTTTTAATAGAATTTAATAATACTATTATAGTAGTAAGTCATGATAGACATTTCTTAAATAAAGTATGTACACATATAGTAGATATAGATTATGAAAAAATAACATTATTTGTTGGTAATTATGATTTCTGGTATAAATCTAGTGAATTAATTCAAAAACAAATGAAAGAATCTAATAAGAAGAAAGAAGAAAAAATAAAGGAATTACAAGATTTTATAGCAAGATTTAGTGCGAATGCTTCTAAATCAAGACAAGCTACATCTAGAAAGAAATTATTAGATAAGATAGTATTAGAAGATATTAAAGCATCTAGTAGAAAATATCCATTTATTAATTTTAAAGAAGATAAACCATTAGGAAAAGATGTACTTACTACTAAGAATTTATGTGTAAGTGTAGATGGAGTAAAATTAATAAATAATTTAAATTTAACTATAAATAATTATGATAAAGTTGCTTTAATAGGTAATGATATAGTAATAACTACATTATTAAAAACATTAGCAGGAGATATTACTCCTGATTCTGGTGAAATAAAATGGGGTAGTAGTGTTATATATTCTTACTTTCCTAAGAATCATGATAGTTATTTTACAAGTGATAAGAATTTAGTAGATTGGTTAAGAAGGTATTCTAAAAATGATGATAATGAATTTGTAAGAGGATTTTTAGGTAGAATGTTATTTAGTGGAGAAGAAGTATTAAAGAAAGTAAATGTATTATCCGGTGGTGAAAAAGTTAGATGTATGTTATCTAAGATGATGTTATCTGGTGCTAATGTATTATTACTTGATTCACCTACAGAACATTTAGATGTAGAAACTATTACTAGTTTAAATAATGCACTTATTAGTTTTAAAGGCGCAATAATATTTAGTACTCAAGACCATGAATTAATAGAAACTACTGCAAATAGAATAATTGATTTTAATGCTGATGGTAAATATGTAGATAAGATGACTACTTATGAAGAATATTTAAAATTAAAAAATAGAGTATAACTCTATTTTTTTTATAAAAAAAGATTAAACTTTAATCTTTAATCTTTCTTTTAATGCATTTTTTACTTCTTCTACATCATTAAAGTATATTTTACCATTCTTTAATGTTTCATATGTTTCATTACCTTTACCTAGTACTAAAACCATATCTCCTTTTTCTGCAATATCAATTGCATATTTTATAGCTTCATGTCTATCATTAATTCTTACAAATTTATCTTTTTTATCTAATACATCACTTACTAAATCATCTATTATATCATCTACATTTTCACTTCTTGGATCTTCATATGTAAATACTACTAAATCAGCATTATCTACAAGTATTTTACCCATTACAGGTCTTTTTTCATGATCTCTTTCACCAGCACTACCAGCAACTATAATAGTTCTATTAGTATCTAATGTATTAGTAAGTTCAAATAGATTTAAGTATCCATTAGGTGTATGTGCATAGTCTACTATTACTTTAAAATCTTGACCTAAATCAATATCATTCATTCTTCCATCTATAAATAATTTAGTTAAATCAAAATCATATATATTATATCCCATAAGTATTAATATACTTAAAGCAGCAGTTAGATTATATACATTAAACATACCTAATAATGGAGATTTAATATTATATGTAGTATCTTTATAAGTTATATCAAATGTAGTAGAGTATGGAGTAATAACTACATTACTAAATCTAAAATCAGCATCTTTATCTTTACCATAAAATAATACATTACCGTTACAGTATTTACTTATTTTCTTACCATATTCATCATCTATATTTATAACTGAATATCCATCTTTTTTAGTTTGCTTAAATAAAGTACCTTTTGCATCCATATAATTTTCCATATTCTTATGAAAATTTAAATGCTCATGTGTTAGATTAGTGAAGATACTATAATCAAATTCAATATTATTACATCTTCCTTGTGCTAAACCTTCACTACCAGCTTCCATAGATACAACTTTACATCCTTTGTTATAGAAATTATATAAAAATCTATTTAAGTGTTCTGAAGTAGGAGTTGTATTATTAGAATGATCTGTATAATCAGGGCATTCAACTCCATTAGTACCTATATATCCAGTTTTTATTTTTTGATTTAATAATTGATAAATAATAGTAGAAGTAGTAGTTTTACCATCTGTACCAGTTACTGCTACCATAGTCATTTTCTTGCTTGGATAATCATAGAATTTAGTACATATATTTCCCCAATTATCATTTATATTATCCATTATTATTTGAGGTAGATCAGAATTTACTTTGTGTTCTACTATTAATGCTTTTGCACCTTTTTCTTTTGCTTCATCTACATAATCATGTCTATCTACATTAAAACCTTTAATGCATAGAAATACATCACCATCTTCTATTTCTTTAGTATTAGTTTTAATATCTTTTACTAAAATATCATATTTTGTATCAAATATTTCATTAAGCTTTCTCATAACATCACCTTTTTATATATATTTCTCTTCAATTATATCATCATAAATCTTGATTTACAAAAATATTTTTATTTTTGCCTTAAAATAAGGAATAAATGGGTTTCAAAATTAGAGTCTTGTGTTATAATAGTGGCTGGGAGGTTATGATGAAAATAGTGATATTAGAAGGTTTGCCGATGATTGGGAAAACCACAATAATTAATTATATTAAAAATTTAAATATTGATGGTGTTCATACGGTAGACGAACTTATAATTAATACAGAAGAACTTAATCAAGATTCTTTTATGAAAAATGATATTGAAAAAATAAATAAGTATGATGATGGATTAATATTTATTGATAAAGGATTGATAAGCACATTATCTTATAATGAAATGCTTGAATATTTAAATGGAAATAGTGATTTGACTAGTGTAAGAAACTGGTTTAATGCAGTAGGTATTCCTTTTTATAAACGAGATGATGTATATACTATATATTTAACAAATGAAAATAAAAGACTAAGAGAGAATGATGAATCAAAACCACACGGAAGTATTGAAAATCAATTGAAAATGCAGGAGATAACAATTAACAATATAAAAAAATATTGTAAGAATTATGAGATTATTGATTATTCACAGAATGAAATGGAGAATTTTGTAAATGAAATTATTAATAAATATATGTAGTCATGATGGAATAGTAATTTATTATAATGGTGTGGGGTCCATGACTATACGATATATAGAATCCTTTGTTAAAGTATGTAAAGATTTGAAGATAGATTATGAGTTGAATTTATTTACTCCCGAATATGCAAAAGATTCATTTGGATATAATGGGGATATTCATGAAAAACATTTAAATATAAAAAATACTAAAATATATCAAGTAGATAATGGTAGTAATAAAAAAATTAATTTTGGAACAGTAGAAAATTGGAAAACATTATGTAAGAATACTGCAAATATAATAAACAATATTGATATGACAAAATATGATAAAGTTATTACAATTTGCAATGATACTCCTTTTTGTTGCTTGATAAATGAATTAAAGTGCCAAGATAATCATATAAAAGTATTAATACTTCATTCGTCGATAAAAATACATAAAGTTGATTCGGCGATTAAAGATAGTGAAAAGAATTATTTTGAACGATTAAATTGGGAAATGGATGGTATAAATTATATAAACAAAGAAAAAAATAGTTACGTGGGTGCAATATGCAATTATTTTAAAGAGCACTTAGTAAAAGAATATAATTTGAATGAAAATAAAGTATTAAATATTTATAATGGGGAAATATTAAAGTATAATTCTAAGAAATATACAAAAGGGAGTAGAGAATTATTTAAAAAGATTAAAAATTTCAAATCAATAATAATAGCATATGGTAGAGCAGAAGAATATAAGAATTTAGATGCATGTTTTAAATTGGGGAAAATATTAGATATACCATCTATAGTAATTGCACAATTATATTTTAAAGGTCAACCAATTGAAAAAGAATATAAGAAAGTTGCTGAAGAAAATAATGGTACATTATTTATAGATCCTCCATTTGATTTCCCAAAATATATATTAAACAAATTTAAAGGTGAAATTATTTGTTTGGTACCTTCTAAAGAAGAGATAATGGGTTTGATAATAAATGAAGTTAGAAAATTAAAAAAGAAAAATATACTGATAGTAGCTAATGATATTGGTGGTTTAAAAGAACAAATAATTACTGGTTATGATGGGGTTTTAGTGGATTTAAATGATTTAAACAAATCTAAAGAAATAATATTAAAATATTTTAACAAAAAAGATATTAGAAGGATGTCTATAAATTCACAAAAAACCTTAAAAGAAAAATATAATTTTAATAAAATATCAAAAGAATTTATAGAAGATATTATTAGGAGGTAATAATGGAGTATGAGTATTGTTATAAAGTAAAAGATTTAAAAGAATACCTAGATTATATACAAAGTAAGTATAAGTTTGTAGAAAGATATAAAGAAAAAAGAGTTATATATAGAAATAAAAATAATACTATTGCAAGAATTACACATAAGAATAATGATATTTATTTGGATTTTAAAGAAAACAAAATTAGTAATGAGGATTTAATTGTTAGAAAAGAAACTAAAGCGATTAAAATAGATAGTATAAAAAACTGTGAAAATATATTATCTTTCTTAAATTACAAAAAAGATAATATGATGGAAAGATATAGAATAATTTATGAAGGGGAAAAAATTAAATTTGAAATTGATGAATATATAAAACCCGAAAAAAGCTATGTAGTGAGTTTTGAGGGGGATAAAAAGATTTGTGATAAAGTAAATAAAGAATTTAAAGGGCTTAATGATAAATATAAGATTTAATAAGTAAAAGTGAGGTTATTATGAATAACTTATTACCTAATATAAAAGAATTAAAGCCAATAATAGATTCAAATTCAACATTTTATGATTGTGGTTTTAATAATGAATTTGATTTATTAACTGAAGAACAAAAATTACAAATTATTTGCGATATAGTAAGACAAACGATATTCCCAACACCTTTCCCAAATCCAGAAATGGATTTAAGAGATTTAAAGGGCAATTGTACAACTGCATCTTTGATAGCTAAAGAGTATTTGGAAAAATCTAATTTGTGTAAAAACATAAAATTTGTTATGGCACGAAAAAGAAAGTTTGATCCAGATGACATTGTATCTATACATACTATGTTATTAATAGAAGGAAATGATGGCTGTATATATCAATTTGATTCAACTCCATTTGTTGGTTATAAATTTGGTAAGGTAGAGAATATAAATAATAGATTTTATGAGGAATATACTGAAGTAACAGACGAAATGAGATATTTTTTAGATATGTTTAAAGAAATAATATATCTAAATTCAATAAATAAAATAGATTTAAATAAAATAGATTTTTATGTAAATATTTGTTTAGAATCATTACAATACAAATCGCTCAATGCTTATTGTGGTAATGCTTTGAAATGTTTGATGAAGTATATAATAGATGTTGATAAAAAGTCAAAAATAGAGTGTTTAGTTAAAAGACTTAGACCTTATTCAAAAACTAATATACCTAAGAAGGAATATCAAAAAGAATTATTAAAAAAACAAGTTTCTATTTGGGAAGAAGAATTAGAAGATTTAAAAACATCTAATAAAAATTTAAAAAGGCAATTAGAATTGAGCCAAAATATTATTCAAGAATTAAAAATGCTTTATCCTGAATATGAAAGAGAAAGAGTAATTAATGATAGAAAAATGAAATTATCTTTTATTAATCCCAGAGTATTATATGAGTATGGATTAAATACAATTATGATTAAGACTTCAGCTTACTATTTGGGATGTGAAGATATAATAAAAAGTACATTTACTAATCAATATCATAGTACAGGAGAGTATTCTGTTAATCTCTCTTTAAAGACTGAACAAACAGGAATAAAACCATTATTGTTTAGTCATCCATTGGGGGAAACTTGTATTAGATCATTGAGTGGGAAGTCCACAGTATTATTAATTGAAGCTGATCCAAAGACTATTTTAAATCAAAAAAGAGAATTAAGAGAGAATTTTTGCAAGGATATGTGGAATAAAGAAGTTATTTGGTTAGATGGGGAACCAATTATTTGGGATCCGTTTGTAACAAATTTAATTCATGGAACAGATAATGCTTCAGAAGCAGCATTACATTATTTAATAGCATATCCAGAACATCAAAACATGACTAGATTTATGTATCCTAATCCGAAGTTGGAGTATAATAAAGTAAAATGCCGAAAGTAAGTGTTATAATTCCTTTATTTAATATACCAATAGATATATTTGAAAAGTGTTTAAAGTCATGTGATGGATACGATAATATAGAAGTGATAGTGATTGATGATGGTTCAAAAATTGATTATAAAAATTTAATTAGTAAATATAATGTTAAGTATATAAAGACAAAGAATCATGGTATTTCTACTGCTAGAAATATAGGTATAAGCATGTCAAAAGGAGAGTATATAACTCTTTTAGATTCTGATGATGAAATTATTTTAAATAATAATATAATAGATAATTTAAAGAGCAATGATATTATTTTAACTAGAAGTTATATGTTGAAAGATGAGTTAATACCCAATAATTATAGATTAAATTCTTCTTGTTTTTTAGATTCAAAAGTATTAAAAAGAGATATGTTCCTCTTGGGAGATAGAACTATAGAACGAGTGGAACCTGTATGGTCAAAGTTCTATCGTAAGGATTTTCTTTTAAGGAAAAATCTAAAATTTAATGAAAAATTAAGAAGAAGTGAAGATGTAATATTTAATTATGAAGCATATACACAAGCTGAATCTATTTATCATTTAAATGAATTCGGATATATTTATAGAGCAACAAATAATTCTGTGACTAGAAGTTTTGATCCGATTATGGATACAACTACCTTTAAGTTGATAGAAGAATTTGAACTGCTATTTAAAAAATTAAATATAGTTGATGAAAATTATCCACATTATGTATTTAGATTAATGGTTAGATTAATTCGTAAATATTATGTACATCTAAGTGAAGAAGAATATAATAGCAAGATAGATTTATTATTTTCAAATGTAATTGTTGATGATTATTTAGGAAAAATAGATTTATCTAATTATGATATTTATAAAAAACAATTACACAAGTTATTAGTTATTAAAGATAAAGGGGATTTATATAATTATTTAAGGAATGTATGTGATAAAAAATTATTGAAGAAATAGAAGAATTGCGAAATTATATTTCGCAATTTATATTTTATGTTATAATGAATTATAGAATAAGAGGTGTTTATATGAAAAAGTTTTTAATTGGTTTATTATTTTTGCTTTTACCCATTACTATTAATGCATCTACTATTGCTATAAAGTTAGAGTGTCCTTTAACAGTAGATAGAGGCAAAGTATTAGAATGCTCTGTAACTTTAAATCAAACAGGTGGTGTTAAAGAAATAAGTGGTAATTTTAATTATACAGGTTTAACATTTAATTCTTTTGCAAAAAATGGTAGTTATACTACGTCAGAAGTAACTAGTAGTGGTTTTAAGTTTACTAATACTAGTGGTTTTGGTGAAACAGTTAGATTAGGAACATTAAAACTAAATGTACCTGATACTGCTACAGATAATACTACATATACAGTAGCTATTAAAAGCATAAAAGGGAAAGATTTAGATGATAAGGCACTAACAGGTGTAAATCAGTCAAGAGTTGTTAGAGTAAAATCTAAAAATAATAATTTATCAAAGTTAAGTGATGTTTTAAATCATGTGATTTTAAATTTTAATCCAGAAATATATGAATATAATGTAGAAACAGAATTTGAAACAGTAAATATAAGTGCAACTGCAGTTGATAAAACTGCAACAATAACTGGAACTGGTATAAAAAATTTAAGTTATGGATTAAACACTTATAAAGTAGTAGTTACAGCAGAGGCAGGCAATTCAAAAACTTATACTATAAATATAACTAGAAAAGATTCAAGAAATGATGATACATCTTTAGCATCGTTAAATGTAACTAATGTTAGTATTAATTTTGATCCAAACACTTTAGTTTATAATGCGGAAACAAATGCAACTGGAGTATCTATAACTGCAACTGCTTCAAATAAAAAATCAAAAGTAACTGGAACAGGTTCAAAAAATTTGAGTGTTGGATTAAATAAGTTTAATATAGTAGTTACTTCAGAAGCAGGTAATTCAAGAACATATACATTAAATATAACTAGAATAAATAATACGACAGAATCTAAAGTATATCTTACAAGTTTAAAGATTGCTGAAATTCCATTTACTTTTGTATCTAATATATCAAGTTATAATTTAAAAACAAACGCAAATGAAATAAATATAAGTGCAACTGCATCAGATAGTGGTGCAACAATAACAGGAACTGGTTTAAAAACGGTAAATAGTGGTCAAAATTTATTTGAAGTAAAAGTAACTAAAGGAACTGATTCAAAAACATATAAATTATATGTTGTAAAAGGAAGTAGTAGTGGAAGTACTACAACAGATCCAAATAATAACAATTCAGGAACAACAAATCCAAATAATGGTAATTCAGGAACAACAGATCCAAATAATAATAATTCAGGAACAACAGATCCAAATAATAATAATTCAGGAACAACAAATCCAAATAACCCAGTAGGAAATGGTGGAAGTAGTAATTATGTAGATGATGGTACACCTAAGTTAACAGAATTATATGTACCTGGTACAACAATTGAGTTTGAACCAAATAAATATGAATATAATCTAGATACATATTTGGATACAGCAAATATAGTTGCTAAATCTGATGATAATGATGTAACAGTAAAATGTGCTGATGGTGAAAAACTTAATATTGGTAATAATGTATGTGAAGTAATAGTAAAAGATAGTGAAGGAAAGATTAACACATATAAGATCAATATCAATAGAAAGCAAAGTGATGGTCAAAATGATAATGATACAGGTAGTGATGCTGCAATAACAAATATTGTTATAAAGGATCATGATTTTAAATTTGAAAGAGGTATATATAATTATGATTTGAAAACGAATTATAAAAAATTAGATATAACAGTATTAACTAAAGAAATGTCAACTGCAGTAGTGATAAAAGGTAATAGTAATTTAGGAAATAAAAGTATGATTACAATTACTTCTATTGCTTTAGATGGTTCATCAGAAACTTATGTTATAAATATAATAAATGAAGAAGAAGTTACTGTTAATGAGGATTCTAAAGTAAAGACATTAGATTTAACACAAATGATAATATTGGGAATAGAATTCTTAATAATATTTATACTTTTAATTAAATTAATGTTTAGAAAAAATAAATAGTTGAAAACTGAAATTAAATGTATTATAATACTTTTGTTATTTCGCGAAGAAGAGAAGTAGTAATAAATGATTTATTTATAGAGAGTTAGTGTTTGGTGCAAACTAATAATAATAGTTTATGAATTAGGCTTGGAGTGAAATCGGTAATTCCGTTATAATTTAAGCGCATAGAATCTATGAATTAGGGTGGTACCGTCCTTTTGGACCCCTAAATTTATAGATTTTTTTTATAGGAGGATT
>JAEEGL010780294.1_pt1 | contig 11959 bp, 10 predicted proteins | sample 9134231 | NCBI WGS metagenome assembly JAEEGL01 (sample SAMN16246548, study PRJNA631951) | gut metagenome | biome: gut microbiome; feature: rumen; material: fiber-attached | host: Bos | place: Iran: Karaj | collected 2018-10 | reverse complement strand
ATATTGAACATTTCTTTGACGCTCGTAACAATTATCGAAAGAGAAGAATAAGGTAGGTAATTATGAGTGATATTGAAACATTAGCTGATATGATAATTAATTTATATAATAATTACAAATTAAAGACAGGTAATACATATTATGGAATGACAGTATATAAAGCTCATCAACCTAATAGTTTAGATAAGCAAAAGTTATTAATAGTTTTACAAGAAATAGATAAGTTTAATAAACTAGATAGTATTAATATAAAAAATCTAAATATCGCTTGTTTAATTAATTTTTATTATGATAATTTTTATGATATTTTAGAATATCTTTATATACCTGAATTCTTCTTTGAAGATGATAGACTTAAGTATTATGCTATTAAATATCAATTATTTGATGTTGTAGAAAAAGATATTTATCATGAAGAAGCTAAAGAAAAGAATCTTGATTTTAATTATTATTTTTATGATCTATTATATATGAAAGAATATTTAAAAACATTTGAAGAGAGTATTCCTATGAAACTTAAAGCTAGATATGGTATGGAAGTATCTAATATGACAAAGTTTTTAATAATTATTTATCATACTAATTATGGAAATAATTTTAATAAACTTAATGATATTTTATTAGAGTTTTTAAATACTTATATGGATGAAATGGATCTTAATGGTATTAACTCTTGGTATTCGGGTAAAGATAGAGATAAATATATACTATTTTTAGAACATTATTTAAATAATAGTTTAAATATAAAAAAAGTGTTAAAATAATCGTAGGTGGTTTTTATGAGCCTTAATGAATTTATAAAAAAGGCTAAATTAAAGATTGATTTATCTAAATATAAATTAAATAATAATCAAATAGATGAAGTATACAATCTATATAATTATGTAATTAAGATATTTTTAGATAATTTTAGTGATGAACTTGAAAAGAATAAGGATATTAGTAGAACTAGAATTGATACAAAACTTATAGAAGATATATCTAGTGTTGTACGTATGAATAAAAGTTTTATTATTAATGATATTACAATGGAATACATTATTAATAAAAAGAATTCTTTTACAATATTTCAGTTTTTAAATAATTTTCATTATTTATCACAAGCATCAAATGATAATGAACATTTATACTATAATCTTGCTAATTTCATTAATTATGTAATGAATAAAGGTTATGAAGATAAAGAGTATTTAGATAAAGTATTAAGTAATCCTAGTTTATCTAAAATAACTATTGATTATGCAAGTAATGTATCTTCTTTTAAAGATGTTTCTGATACTGAAGGAATACTAAATATGTATAATTATATAGTAGGTATTATTTGGTATAATGAACTTATAAAAGAGTATCCTGATATTGTTATTGATATGTGTGTTTATCTATTAAATCATTATGATGAAATAAAAGCTCAAATAGAAGATGATAGTACCATGTCAGATACAAGTTATAGTGATAATATTGATACTATAATTGATATGTATAAGAATAAAAAGATGATGAAATTGAAATAATAATTCAAGAATAATTAGGTGGTGATTATATGGAAAGACTACAAAAAGTTATTAGTGATAATGGATATACTTCAAGAAGAAAAGCAGAAGATCTTATTAAACAAGGTAAAGTACTTGTTAATGGGGAAGTAGCTACAATTGGACAAAAAGTAAATACAACTGATGAAATAATAATTGAAGGTAATATTCTTTCTAAAGATATAGATTCTAAAGTTTATTATTTACTTAATAAACCAAGAGGAGTAGTTACAACAGCAAGTGATGAAAAAGGAAGAAAAACAGTAATTGACTTAATAGAGACAGAAAAAAGAATATATCCAGTGGGAAGACTTGATTATGATACAACAGGATGTTTACTTTTAACTAATGATGGTGAATTAACTAATAAACTAACACATCCGTCTAATAATATAGATAAAGTTTATATTGCTAAAATTAAAGGAATAATTACTGGTGTTGATATTAATAAACTAAAAAATGGTGTTAAAATAGATAACTTTAAAACTAGTAAATGTCGAGTTAAATTAAAGAGTTTCGATAAGAAAAGTCAAACTAGTTTAGTAGAACTTACTATTCATGAAGGACATAATCATCAAGTTAAAAAGATGTTTGAAGCAGTTGGATATGATGTAATTAAATTAACTAGAACAAGATTTGCTTTTCTTGATGTTAAAAGTCTAAAGAGTGGGGAATATAGGCAACTTCTTCCTCATGAAGTTAAAAAATTATATAGTTTAGTAAAATAAAATGCATATTTATATGCATTTTTTTAACATCAATATGAATAAAATATTTAATAATAAATTGACTAAGATAATAATATATATTACTATTAAATTATAGAATAGAGGAAGTATATGAATAATTATTATACAGATGAATTAAATGAATATAATAGTAATTATGATGATGCTGTTGTAAGAATTGATGGTATGATTACTAAATTACAAACATTATATGATTCTTTTGATGGTGCAAATGGTGATGATATTATTAATATTCGAACTGATATCAAAAGTTTAATAAGTAAACTAAAAGAAATTAAAGCATCAATTACATCTAAAAAAGATATAACAAATAAAAGAGCAAAAGAATATAATGCCATGTTAAATTCATGGATAGGAAGAATTGGAAAGAATTATGATAATCCAGTAGAAGCAGTTCCTATGCCAACAGATAATTCTTTTAAAACAATTAATTATCGAACTAGATATGAAATAATAGACGATGTATCTGTTAGTGATAGAGGATATATTAATGTAAAAGTAAAATCTTATATTGAAAATGAAGATAAAGATGTTGCTTCTAATACAAGTAAAAAAACTATTGAAGATGTTAGTTATAAAACATATGAACATGGTTTTAATGGATATGATGATTATGTATAAAAAAGACTTAGTCTTTTTTTTATTATTTGTTGAATAAATACAATATTTAGTATATAATATGGGAAGTTGGAGGAAATATATGGAAAAGAATAAAAATAAACATGAATTTACAGTAGAAATAAAAGGAAAAGAATGGGAAGATGCTATAAAGAAAGCATTTGAAAAACGTAATAAAAATGCTAAAATAGCAGGTTTTAGACCAGGTAAAGCACCATATGATGTTTTTGTTAAACATTATGGAGAAGCATCACTATATTTTGATGCAGCTGATAATCTTTTACAAACTGCTTATACAAAGATGTTAAAGGATGAAAAGGTTGTTCCTGTTGTTGAACCTAAAGCAGATATTAAAGATGTAAATAAAGATGGTATTACTTATGTATTTACAGTTATTACAAAACCAGAAGTAAATGTTAAAAAATATAAGAATTTAGGTATTAAACAAGAAGAAGCAAAAGTAACTAAAGAAGAAATTAAAGAAGAACAACAAAGATTACTAGAAAAATACAATGAATTAGTAATTAAAGAAGGTAAAGTAGAAAATGGTAATGTAGTTACTCTTGATTTTGAAGGATTCAAAGATGGAAAAGCTTTTGATGGTGGTAAAGGAGAAAACTATACACTTGAAATTGGATCTCATACTTTTATTCCAGGATTTGAAGAACAATTAATTGGAATGAAGAGTGAAGAAGAAAAAGAAATAGAAGTAACATTCCCAGAAGATTATGGAGAAAAATCTCTTGCTGGAGCTAAAGCAACATTTAAAGTAAAAGTACATGAAATAAAAGAAAAAGTAACACCTGAATTAAATGAAGATTTCTTTGATGATTTAGGTATTGAAGGTGTTGATTCAAAAGAAACATTAGAAAAACATTTAAAAGAAATAATTAAAGAAAGAAAAGATAGAGAGTATGAAAATAAATTTGTAGATTCTCTATTAGAAGAAATTTCAAAAAATACAGAAGTTGATATTCCTGAAGAGATGATTGATGATGAAGTTCATCATATGATTCATAATATGGAACATCAATTAGCAAGCCAAGGTATTTCAATGGATTTATACATGCAATATACTAAAACAAGTCATGAAGATTTACATAAACAATTTGAAGCAGAAGCTAAGAAAAATGTTATTTATAGGTTAATCTTAGAAGAATTATTAAAGAAAGAAACTATTGAAATAACTGATAAAGAAGCAGAAAAAGAAGCTGAAGAAATGGCTAAGAAGTATAATATCAAGAAAGATGAAGTATTAGCACAAGTAGGTGGACTTGAAGGTATTAAGTATGATCTTGAGATGCAAAAACTTTTAGATAAATTAAAAGAATATAATAAATAGGTATGTTAAATACCTATTTTTTTATGTTATAATAAGAGTTGATGATAGGAGGAATATATGAAGAATAAAAAAGTATTTATTTTATTACTTTTAATTCCAATTATTATCTTTTTTATTGGAAGAAGTTTTTCACTTCCTTATACAGAAGAGATAAAAAGTGTCGAAATACAAAGTGTAGATTATCCAAATCCAGGTAGCTGGCACATAGACAAATCAGCTGAATGGACAGGTTTTGGTAAAGCAAGAGTAACGTTTGATTTAAATTCAGTAATAAATGTAAAAGAAGGACAATATAAAGATGTAATACTTGTAATTGATATATCAGGTTCAATGTTTGGAGATAAATTAACAAGAGCAAAAAATGATGCTATAGAATTAACTAATTTTTTGTTAAGTGATACTCATAATAGTATGGCATTAATAGTTTTTAGTGATGATTCCGAAATTAAAACAGGATTTATTAATGATAAAGATACAATGATTGGATTATTAAGTGATTTAACTGAAGGAGGAAATACAAACTACAATAAGGCTTTAAAAAATGTAAATATTGTAATGAATAATTATGTTCAAAAAGATGATACTGATATAGTTACTTTATTCTTAACTGATGGATTCCCAAACGAAGATACTCCTAATGAAGTAGCAACATATCATATGTTAAAAGATAAATATCCTTATATGACAATAAATGGTATTCAATATGAAATGGGAATAGATATTATTCGGGAGATAATAAATATTTCAGATAATCAATGGTTAGCTGATATGAATACACTTCATAATGTTTTATTTGATGCAACAGTTGTATCTATAATTTATGATAATTTTGTAATAACTGATTACATTAATGATGAGTATTTTTATGTAAATTCTATTGATGATATTAAAGTTGATAGAGGGGAAGTGTCAATGGAAGTAGAAAATGGTATTCAAAAAATAATATGGAACATAGGAAACAAGTATAAAACAGGTGAAAATATTAAAATGTCCATAGATTTAAACTTAAAAGAAGAATATCATGAAACAAATGGTTTATATCCAACTAATAAAGATGAGAGCATAATTTCAAAGTTGCACGAAGGAGTAGAGAAAGTTGTTGATAGTACATTAACACCTGTTCTTAAAAATGCATATTATGTAATATATGATAAGAATACTCCAACTGATTGTAACTTACCATCTATTGCTAGTGAAGAACATTATGTATATCAAAATGTTACAAAGAAACAAGATGTTTTGTCATGCCCAGGTTACGTATTTAAAGGATGGGTAATTGATGAAAACGATAAAGTTGATACAAAATTTATTAATGATGATTCATTTGTTATGCCAGAACATGATATAACTTTTCGTGCAACATGGATTAAACAATCTTTAATTAAAAATACGAATGGTGTAGTTGTTGAAAAAAGCACTTTATATAGAGTTCTTCAAAAAGAAGCTAAAAATGGTATTTATGCAAAAGAATATAAAGGAGAACATCAAGATTCTTTTGATAACACTGGAAATAAAAAAATATATCACTGGTATGCAAATGATGCAACAGATGCAAATGAAATATTGAATAGAAATAATGTCGTTTTTGCTAATCAATGTTGGAAAATGTATAGAACAACAGATACTGGTGGGGTGAAATTATTGTATTATGGTGAGGCTGTGGATAAGCAATGCTTATCAACTAGGGGAACTCATTTTGGATTTGCAGGAACATCAACAACCACTGATTTATCTGGAAAGTTTTCTTATGGAACTGATTATATTTATGATAAGGATAATAGAACATTTAAATTAACTGGAGATATCATTTTATCAACTATTAATTCAACAAATGCGCAAAATGAAATAAATAATTTGATTGGCATGTATACATGTAAAAAACAATCAGCAGAAGATACATGTGGGCTTATCTATTTAATTGATGGGTATAGTAATTCTACAAAAGCTTTTGATATACCAATGAATTCGAATGCTAGCTATTCAACTTTAGGAAAGATTGTATATAATGGTTCATCATCATCGCAAACTACCATTTCAGATGTGGGATATATGTATAATGAAAGTTATCCACGTGGTGAAAAATATAATAATTTTAGTTTTAGCTCTAGTTGCTCTATTTCTAATAGTTATTATCTTTCTGATCAAATTACTTATGGTACTATTGTGGAGGACAATTATTCATTAGTTAATCCACAATTAAAATCAACTTTGAGTAGTAGTGAATTAGTTGGCAAATATATGCTATCAAACGGGAAAAATGGTGCAACACCTACAGCTAAATATATATATAAAATAAGCGGTAGTACTCCGTATTGTATTACAATAAGAAATGGAGCATTATCACCTAATTTTATGTCAGGATATAGTTATAAAAAGAATTCAGATGGCACATATACAATTAATTATCCTACTAGACAATCATATGTAACTTGGGCAAGTTCTTCTGGAACTGCTTATAAGGGAAAGTATATTTGTGAAGGAGATAATGACACATGTAAACATTTGATTCATATTAGTGATGGTGGAATAGCAAATATATATTATAGATATGTTAGTGTTGATACAAGTTATAAATTTGGGGAAAGTGTTGAATATAAAGATGGTATATATACATTAACTGGTGATATTCAGGATATATGGGATGTGATTAATAGTAATGAAAGAAACAAAATAAACTCACATCATTATACTTGTTTTAGTGATGAGATTTCTTGTTCAGATGTTAAATATGTGTACAACTATAATAATTTTAATGGTCCAACTTTTGTTTATGTGACATTATCAAACGTTGATAATATAGAGAGTGCAATTAACAATATGCTGAAAAGAAACGATGATGAGTATAAATTGAATGCTAAGGATTCTAGGATTAAAAAGGCAATAGAGTTATGGTATGAAAAAACTATTTATGATAATTTTGATTCATATATTGAAGATACAATATATTGTAACGATAGAAGTATTTTTGAATTAAATGGGTGGGATTCACAAAATGGTAATATCTATAATACAGGTTTAACACATAATGGTTATAATGCAATTCAAAATTTAAAATGTCCAAATGAAGTTGATAGCTTTAGTACTTTAAATAGTGAAGCAAGATTAAAATATAAGATTGGTATGGCAACGCGACCGGAACTTGAAATTGTCGGATATAGAAATTTAAAAGCATTTGGTAATGATTCATCATATTATTATTTAATGACACCATTTTCAGCTGGTTCATCCGCACGTGTTGATCAATATGGTAATATATCATCAAGTGGATCTGAAACAAATATTAGACCAGTTATTTCACTACGACCAGACATCGAATATGTTTCAGGTGATGGTTCACTGGAACACCCATATTTAGTAGATGATGGCACTAATTAAAAAGGCATTTATATGCCTCTTTTTTATATTTCTATTTAAAAAAAATAATTATTATTATATAATTAATATTGGTGATAGTATGGAAGAAAAACATGAAGAAATTAATAAATATAGTGATAATAAAAGGAATGATACAACAAAAAAAAGTATTGAAAAAGATATGACTAATACAGTAGTTAAATTATTAGTAGTTACGATTATTATTGCTATTATATTTTGTAGTATTTTATTTTATATAAATACAAATCTAGGCTTGGTTGGATTATTATTTGCCTTTGTTTTTATAGCACCAATATTATTTAAGTTATTAAGTGCTAGAAAAGATAAAAATATTATTTATAAAGATAAAGAAGAAAAAGAATAAGACTTTGATAAAAAAGTCTTTTTTTATTTAAAAAATTAGATTTTTAGTATATAATTATGTAATGAAATGTGGTGATAATATGGAAGAATTAACAAAAGAAGAAGTATTACATGTTGCTCATTTAGCAAGAATAGGATTAAGTGAAGAAGAAATTCCTAAATATCAAAAATCATTAAAGAAAATGATTGATGAAATAGATAAAATTAAAACTATGAATGATTTTGATCCTGATATGATGATATCTCCATGTACAAATAAAGTTCCATTAGAATCTAATTTAGTAGATAATGTACCTAATAATGATATGCTTACAAACGTACCTAAAAAGAAAGGAAACTTCATTGAAGTTCCGGTGATGGTTAATGAGTAAATATATTGATAAAAGTTTAATTGAGATTCATAATGCTTTATTAAATAAAGAGATTAAACCAGTTGATTTAGTTTTGGAATGCTTTGATAGAATAGAGAAGAATAACTTAAATGCTTTTATTACTCTTTGTAAGGATGATGCAATAGAGTATGCTAAAAGTCTTGAAGAGTTAGAAGTACCTAAAGATGATTTATTCTTTGGAATACCTATTGCTATTAAAGATAATATTATGGTTAAAGATTATCTATGTACTTGTGCATCTAAAATACTAAGTAATTTTAAAAGTACTTATGATGCTGGAGTAATCGATGAAATAAAAAAACATCATATGGTTATTATTGGTAAAACTAATATGGATGAATTTGCTATGGGATCAACTAGTGAAACAAGTTATTTTGGAACCCCAATTAATCCATGGAATAAAGAAAGAGTACCGGGTGGTAGTTCAGGTGGCTCTGCAGTAGCTGTAGCAGGAAGACTTGTTCCTTTTGCACTTGGATCTGATACTGGAGGTTCTATTAGACAACCATCTAGTTTCAATGGTATTGTAGGTATGAAACCATCTTATGGAAGAGTATCTAGATTTGGTCTTGTTGCTTTTGCAAGTAGTCTTGATCAAATAGGACCAATGACAAGAAATGTTAGAGAAAATGCAAGTTTACTAAATGTATTATGTCACAAAGATAATCGTGATATGACTAGTGTAGAAACAAATGAAGATTTTACAAGATTAATAGGAAAGCCACTTGATAATTTTAAAGTAGCTATTCCTAATTATTTCTTATCTGACTTTGTTGATGAAGAAGTACGTAATAAAATACTTGAAATAAAAGAATTACTTGAATCTAATAATGTTAAAGTAGATATGGTAGATATTAATCATATTGATATGGCCGTTATCCTTTATCAAATCATTGCTATGGGTGAAGCAAGTAGTAACTTAGCAAGATTTGATGGTATTAGATACGGTTATAGTTATCCTGATCCAAAAGATTTAGAAGACTTATATCTTAAAACAAGACAAGATGGTTTTGGAAATGAAGTTAAAAGAAGAATAATGGTAGGTAGTTATATCTTAAGTGGTGAAAATGCTAAAATCTATTATCAAAAAGCAATGCAAATTAGAGATGACTTACAAAAAAGTTTTAAAAAGATTTTTAGCAAATATAATTTAATTATCGGTCCAACTGCAGCAAGATGTGCTTATCCACTTCGTGGTAATGAAGAAGAAGACCCATTAAAATGCTTTATGGATGATATTTTAGTTATGCATGCTAATATGGGAGGATTCCCTTCTTTATCAGTACCTGTTGGCTTTAATAGTGAAAATCTTCCTATTGGATTACAAATATTAGGTAATAATTTTGATGAGGCTACTATTTATCAACTAGCTTCCTTCATTGAAGAAAAACTTAATTTAGATTTGGAAGGGGGTAAAGTTTGTGAGTGATTATAAGAAAACAATTGGTATCGAGGTCCATTGTGAATTAAAAACAAGCAATAAAATATTCTCTCCAGAAAAATCTACTTATGGGAATATGGCTAATACTTGTATAAATATTATTGATTTAGGCTATCCAGGTTCTCTTCCAGTACTTAATATGGATGTAGTTAAAATGGCTCTTAAAGCATGTAAAGTTTTAAATCTTAATGTTTCAAGAACGATGCATTTTGATCGTAAGAACTATTTTTATCCAGATCTTCCTAAAGGATTTCAAATAACACAAGCAGAAACTCCTATTGGACGTGATGGTTATGTTGAAATAACTAAGAAAGATGGAACTAAAAAGAAAATATATATTGAAGAGATGCATATCGAAGAGGATACTTGTAAAAGTGTTCATGGAGAGAGATCAAGTTTACTAGACTTTAATAGAGCAGGAACACCTCTAATAGAAATAGTTACTAAACCTTGTATGGAATCAAGTGAAGAAGCTGTTCTTTATCTAGAGAAACTTCGTGAATTATTATTATATGCTGAAGTATCAGATTGTAAAATAGAAGAAGGTTCTATGAGATGTGATACTAATGTTTCAATATCTAAAACAGATATTCTTGGTACTAAGGTAGAAACAAAAAATATTGGTTCTATTACTAATGTTGGTATTGCTATTGAATATGAAGCAAGAAGACAAGAAGAAATACTTGAATCAGGTGGCAAGATTGTACCTGAAACAAGAAGATTTGATGATAAGACACTTTCTACAATCTCAATGCGTGTTAAAGAAGTGGGTAACGATTATCGATATTTCCCAGAGCCTGATATTCCAACTTTAGAATTAACTGAAGAATTTATTAATGAAAGTACTAGTGATTTAACACGTTCACCTGACGAAAGACGTGAATCATACAAGAATGCTGGTATTAATCCAATAAATATCGAAAAGATTATTGCAAATAAAAATATATCTGATTATCTAGAGAGATTTTTGGATATTAATCTTGTTATTGCATCTAATCTACTTTTGGGTGATATTGCAAGTTATTTAAATAAACATGATGGTGATATTAATAATACACATTTAACAGATGAAAAGTTTAAAGATCTAGTTAGTCGTATTGATAAAAAAGAAATTAGTAATCATATCTTTAAAGAAATACTTAATGATTTAATGGAAAATGATTTTACTATTGATGAAATATTAGAATCTAAAGGATTAAATCTAGTAAGTGATTCTAATGAAATAGAAAATACTATTAGAGAAATACTTAATAAATATAGTGATTTAGTTAATAAATATAAAAATGGTAATGAAAGGGCTTCTAAAGCAATAATGGGAATGATTATGAAAGAAACTCATGGAAGTTTATCACCACAAATTGCAAATGAAGTAATGATGAAATTATTAAATGAGTAGAGTAGGTATTTTTGGAACAGGGGCCTATGGTATATCACTTGCTTTAGTAGCTAATCATAATAATCATGATGTTATTATGTGGACGAAGTTTCCTGATGAGAAAGATTACATTCTTGAAAATAGAGAAAACAAAGTATTACCAGGTATTAAGATACCAGAGAGTATTAAAGTAACTAGTGACTTACAAGAATTTACTGATAATTGTGACTTAATAGTAGTTACTTTACCAGTACCATTCTTAAAAGAAAACTTTGAAAATTTATCAAAATATGATTTATCGAATAAATGCTTTGTACTAGCTAGTAAAGGAATACTTGAAAAAGATTATTTAATGGTATATCAAATATATGAATTATTTATTGATAATCCTAATTTCTCTGTTTTTTCTGGACCTAGTTTTGCTATTGATATAGCAAGATTTAATCCAATATGTTTAAGCTTGTATGCCAATACTAATAAAGTAAATAATATAGTTAAAGAAGTATTTGTTAATGATTTCTTTAAATTTGAAATAGTAGATGATTTAGTAGGTATTGAATTATCAGGTGCAATAAAAAATGTTTTTGCAATAGCATCGGGTATTGTTCATGGACTAGATTATTGTCCCTCTACAATATCCCTATTTATGTCTCGTGCAATACATGACTTATCAGATATCTTAATTAATTTTACTGGTGATAACAGGCTACTTCTATCTCACTGTGCAATAGGTGATTTAATACTTACTTGTAATAGTTCTAATAGTCGTAATTAT